>OQWA01000027.1_pt1 | contig 26564 bp, 18 predicted proteins | sample 1691581 | NCBI WGS metagenome assembly OQWA01 (sample SAMN03418264, study PRJEB22391) | human gut metagenome | biome: human-gut; feature: organic feature; material: feces | host: Homo sapiens | place: Tanzania | collected 2013-01
ACCGAAAACGCCGAGATTTCAGATGATTTTTGGAAAAGGCGAACGCAGTTGTACTCTTCGTACTACAAGCGAGCATTTTTTATAAAAGCGTTGATATGTCGGCGTTTTGGCAACGTTCGTATTATTATCTGTTGGCATAATTTCGCTCCCGTCGATATATTATATATTGATTAGGCGGACGGCCTAAACGTATTTAAACTTATGGGGGCAGAAATGAACTTCGATTTTAATGAAATCAAAATGGACACCGTCGTGAAAACCGCCGAAAAAGAAGCGGCGGTAAAAACGTCGGTAAGCGAGAGCGAAAGCGGCGTCGTGACGAAAATCCTTGACGTTTCGGCAGACGGGAAGATAATCTCGCTGGATAATCAAAACGGTGCGGCGCGCGTTTTCGGACGCGTCAATTTCAAGGTGCTGTATCTTAACGGGGACGGCGAAACCCGCGGGCTCGATTATTTTGCAGACTTTACGGAAGTTATCCAAAACGATAGTTTATCAGGCAGATTGTATGCACAAATTGCCGTTATTGACGTTGATACGTCGATAAGCGGCGGAATACGACTTAACGCCGTCGTGAAAATCACGCTGTATCGCGTTGCCGAAAACGACAAAAAATGTCTTGTGGGAGCAGACGACGACGTGTACGTCGAAAACACCGCGATGAAGTGCCAGCGGTTCATAACGTCGATGAACGCGCCGTTTACCGTGACCGACGAATACGACACGAAAACCGACGTCGCGAAAATACTTCTGACGCGTGCGGGAACTTACGTTGACGCCGCGACTGCCGGCATGGGCAACGTGCTTTTGTCGGGCGCAAGCGACGTTACCGTAACTTACCTTGCAAACGATAAGGTGTACGTCAAAGATTTTCATATTCCGTATTCCGAAGAGTTTGCGGCGGACGGCGTCGAAATCGGACAAAAACTTTCGGCGGAAGTCGTTGTGAAAAACGCCAGGGTAGTAATTGCCGGCATCGAGGGCTCCAACGTTATCCGCGTCGAAGTCGAAAACGAAGCGTGCGTAAAGGCGTACGACGTCACCGACGAAAAAATCGTGAAAGACGTGTTCTGCATCGAAAACGAAATAAATATCACAAGGGCAAGCGTATCGACGGGCGTGTACGGCGGATTCGCGTTTTTCAAAGACGAACTTTCCGGAATTGCCGCGTTGTCAAACGATTTGCCCGCAGTCCTCGAAGTTATCGGCGTAACGAGCGCGGGGAACGGCATTGCGAAAGCAACCGCCGAAAACGGAAAAATCGTCATCGAGGGCGTTTTTTCGGCAAACGTGCTGTACCGCGACGAAAACGGACTTTCGTCGGTATCCCTCGAAGTGCCGTATTCATTACCGTTTCTCTGCGAAAACGCAAACGCAACCGACGACGTATCGGCGCGCGGCGCGGTAATCAAGGCGCAGGCAAAACTGAAACGCGAAAGGGGAATCGAAGTAACGGCGGAACTCGGGTTTATGACCGAAAGCGTGAAACGCGTCGATGCGGAATACATCGCGGAAGCGGAAGTCGGCGAGAAAATCGAAGTTAACAAATCGGCGGTCAGCGTATTCGTTGCCGACGAGGGCGACACCCTTTGGGACGCGGCGAAAGCGTTGTCGGCGCGGCCGGACGATATTCAGTCGCAAAACCCCGACGCCCGCGCCCCGTTCAAGGAAGGGCAAAAACTCTTTTATTTCCGCGAGATAAGTTTCGAGTTTTAGTTGAAAGCAATGCTCGTTCGTGCTATCATATAAATATGGAAATCTTCGAACGAGCAAAAGGAAAAATAAATCTGACCCTTGATATAACAGGTGAAAGCGGCGGCTTTCACCTTCTTGATATGCTCGTGGCGACGATAGACCTGTTCGACGACGTAAAAATCACTTACAGGTCGGACGACAAAATCGAGTGCGTTCAGGACTGCGAAATCGCCGACGAAAAAAACAGCGCGTACCGCGCCGCAAAACTTATGAAAGATACGTTCGGAACGCGCGGATTCACCGTCGAAATCACAAAACGGATTCCTTTGGCGGGCGGCTTGGGCGGCTCGTGCGCGGACGGCGTCGCGGTGGTGCGCGGCGTTGAAAAAATGCTGGGCATAAATCACGATTATATCACGCCGGAGTTTTTGTTGAAAGTCGGTTCGGACGCGCCGTCGATGTACTTCGACGGAATTAAGCGTGTGCGCGGTATTGGCGATAAAGTTGACTTTATTGACATAAAACTGCCATATAAAGTAGGTTTTCTTGCAGAAAACGAAGTCGATACGACTGCTTGTTTCAAGATGTTCGACGACATGAAACTTTGCGGCGGGAACAGTACGGAACAGTTGATTAAGGAGTTTTCAAAAGGTAACGCGAACGTTACAAACATGCTGAAAAACGACCTGTTTCTTCCTGCCGTCAGGATAAATTCCGAGGTCAAAAAAGCGTATGAAAGAATCCTGAAAACCGGCGCGGACGCCGTGTCGATGAGCGGCAGCGGCGGCACCGTATTCGGGCTGTTTTCGGGCGACGTCCCGGATTTCCTTGTCAAAACCGAGTTTTCTTACCGCGATTAAGATAAAAAATCGCGGTTTTTTATTGAAAAATATTGTCGGAATGCGCGCGCAAGGTATTGTATTTATTTTTAATATTTGTTATAATAAGACGAACGATTAAAAGGAAAACCTTAATGCAAAATGCAAAAGAATTTTGAAGAGTATCCGAAATACCTGTTTCACGAAGGCACGAATATCGAAGCCGACAAGTTGTTTTGCCCGAAAAAAGCCGTAATTGACGGCAAAAAAGGCTGGATTTTCAGAGTATGGGCGCCAAATGCCCGCGACGTATCCCTGGTTGGCGATTTCAACGGCTGGGAAGTCGGCGCGACGCCGATGAATAAAGACGACGGCGGAATATGGGAAGTCTTTGTCGAAGGACTTAAAGTTTACGACGCTTATAAATACGCCGTTACTTCAAAAAAAGGTAAAACCGTCTTAAAGGCCGATCCGTACGGTCTGCATTTCGAGACGACGCCCCAAACCGCGTCGAAACTTTACGATTTGTCCGGCTATAAATGGAAGGACGCCGCGTGGTTGAAATCCCGCGAAGAAAAGAATATTTACGAAAGCCCGATGAACATTTACGAGGTTCATCTTGGCAGTTGGAAACGCCACGACGACGGCAACGTATATAGTTACGTCGACCTTGCGGACGAGCTTGTCGAATACGTCAAAAAAATGAATTACACCCACGTGGAGTTTATGCCCGTGACGGAATATCCTTTCGACGGCAGTTGGGGATATCAGGTAACGGGGCTTTTCGCGCCGACGTCAAGGTACGGCACGCCGCACGACTTTATGTATCTTGTGGACAAATTCCATAAGGCGGGCATCGGCGTTATTCTGGACTGGGTTATCGCGCATTTCCCGAAGGACGAGCACGGGCTTGCTTTGTTCGACGGCACGCCTTGTTACGAATATTCCGACCCGAGAAAGGGCGAACATTACGAGTGGGGTACGAAAGTTTACGACTACGGCAAGCCCGAAGTCAGAAGTTTCCTGATATCCGCCGCCAACTTCTGGGCAACGAATTATCATATCGACGGAATCCGCGTGGACGCCGTCGCGAGTATGCTTTATCTCGATTATTGCAGAAAGGACGGGGAATGGTTGCCAAACAAATTCGGCGGAAATTACAATCTCGAAGCGAAAGAGTTTTTGCAGAAGATGAACGTCGCGTTGCTTTCCGCGCACAAGGGATTTTTTACGGTTGCGGAAGAAAGCACGGCGTATCCGATGATAACGATGCCGCCCGACATCGGCGGGCTGGGCTTCAATTTCAAGTGGAATATGGGTTGGATGAACGATACCTTGTCTTATATCGAGACCGATCCGTTTTTCAGGAAGGAAGTGCACAACAAACTGACGTTCGCGCTGACGTACGCATACAGCGAAAATTATATATTGCCGCTTTCTCACGACGAAGTCGTGCACGGAAAGCACAGTCTTATCGACAAATTCCCCGTAAGTTACGAGGACAAATTCGAAGGGCTGAAAACGTATCTGGGCTTTATGATGACGCACCCCGGCAAAAAACTTTTGTTCATGGGTGGCGAATTCGGACAGTTTATCGAATGGCGTTTCGATCAGGGGCTCGATTGGTTGCTTCTTGCTTATCCGCGTCATAAAGGAATGCTTGAATACACGAAAGACCTTAACGCTTTTTACAAATCGACGCCCGCGCTCTGGTCGCAGGACAACAGATGGGAAGGTTTCAGGTGGGTATCCGTCGACGACAACACTCAAAACGTGATATCGTATCTTCGTTACGACAAATCGGGCGATTACGTCCTGGTCGTACTGAACTTCTCGCCTGTGCCGAGAAAGAGATATCTTATGGGCGTGCCGGAACTTACGTCGTATAAATGCGTTTTCTCGTCAACGATGAAAAAGTACGGCGGAAACAGCAGTTACAAGGCGGAATACAAAGCCGAAAAGAAGAGTATGCACGGGTTGCCTTTCGCAATCGCGGTGAATATTCCCGGTAACTCGATTACCATATATAAACCCGAAAACAATTAGGAGGAAATAATATGCGTCAGACAAGAAAAGAATGTGTCGCGATGCTGCTTGCAGGAGGTCAGGGCACAAGACTCGGCCTTCTCACCGGCGAGGTTGCAAAACCTGCCGTACCTTTCGGAGCGAAGTACAGAATTATCGACTTCCCTTTGTCGAATTGCGCGAACTCCGGCATCGATACGGTCGGTGTGCTTACGCAGTATCAACCCTTTGAACTTCACGAGTACATAGGAAACGGACAGCCGTGGGATCTGGACAGGATCACGGGCGGCGTTTACGTCCTTCCGCCGTTCATGCGCGCGAAAGCGGGCGAGTGGTACAAGGGAACCGCCAACGCGATTTATCAGAATATCGAGTTTATCGACAGATTTAATCCCGAATACGTGATTATTTTGTCGGGCGACCACATTTACAAGATGGATTACCACAAGATGATGGACCATCATAAGAAAACGGGCGCCGACTGCACGATCGCGGTTCGCACCGTCCCGATGGAAGAAGCGTCGCGTTTCGGCATTATGCAGACCAATCAAAAAGGCGAAATTATCGACTTCGAAGAAAAACCCAAAAAGCCCAAATCCAACAAGGCGTCGATGGGTATTTACGTTTTCACCTGGGAAGTTCTGAGAAAATACCTTGTCGAAGACGAAGCCGACCGCGAAAGCCAGAACGACTTTGGCAAAAACATTATCCCGAAGATGCTTTCTGACGGACAAAAAATGATCGCTTACGAATTCAACGATTACTGGAAAGACGTCGGTACGATTTCAAGTTTGTGGGAAGCGAATATGGATATTCTGAACCCCGCAAGCGGGCTTAATCTTGACGATAAGGAATGGCGCATTTTCGCGCGAAACAGCGCAGAGCCCCCGCAGTTCGTGTCTTCCGACGCAGTGATTAAAAACAGCGTCGTGTCGGAAGGTACTTTCGTACAGGGCGAAGTCAAAAATTCGGTCATATCGTACGGCTGCACGCTCGGTAAAAACTGCCGTATCGTCGACAGTATCCTTATGCCCGGCGCGGTTGTCGAGGACGACGCCGTCGTCGAATACGCAATCGTCGGCTGGGACGCAAAAGTCGGCAAGGGCGCGCACGTCGGCGAAATCAATACGCCGCACGCGGCAGGCGAATGGGAAATCGCGGTTGTCGGTCCCGAAGTTACCGTAAAAGCCGGCGCGGTCATCAAGGCCGGCGAAATGTTCGGAGGTGAAAACAATGATTAATAACGCAATGGGAATTTTAATCGCAAGCGACAGCGAAATCCACATGAACGAACTTACAATCAAGCGCACCAGCGCGAGCCTTCCGTACGGCGGCAGGTATCGTATGATCGACTTTGCGTTGTCAAACCTTGTCAACAGCGGCATCAGCACGATCGGTATCGTCACGCGCAACAACTACAACAGCCTTATGGACCACCTTCGCATGGGACGCGACTGGGATCTTAACCGCAAAAACAGCGGACTTACGTTGTTCCCGCCGTTTGCGTTCAACACCCTTCGCGACGTTTACAAAGGAAAGGTGGAAGCGATTTACACGCTGAAAGGCTACATGATGTCGCAAAAGAAGCTGGAATACGTCGTGCTCGGAAACGCCAACGTTATCTGCAATATCGACGTCGAGGAAATCGTCGACGAACATATCGCCCGCGGCGCGGACGTTACAATGCTGACGAAAAGAACCGACGAAATCAATCCGAGAAAACAAATCATCACGTCCGACAAATCGGGCAGGGTTACCGATATCCGCTTTGCGGTCATCGCCAGCAAATCGGCGGAACTCGTCAACACGCAGATTTACGTCATCAAAAAAGACCTGCTTATTAACCTTGTCGAAAACGCTTATGCAAGGGGATTGCAGGACTTTGAAAAAGACGTTCTTTTGAAACAAATCGACACGCTGAAAATTTACAGCCACGAAATCACAAGTTACGCCGCGATTATCGACGATATCCCGGGATACTATAAGCACAGTATGGAACTGCTGGACGCCGAAACCAGAAACGACGTTTTCTATGGCGAAGGCACGATTTTCACGAAGGTCAAGGACAGCGTTCCTACCCGTTATCTTGACAACGCCAAGGTTGAAAACAGCCTTATCGCGGACGGTTGCGTCATCGACGGCACCGTTAAAAACAGCATCCTTTTCCGCGGAGTTCACGTTGAAAAGGGCGCGGTCGTCGAAAATTCCATCGTCATGGAAAAGGGCGTAATCGGCGAAAAAGCAAGCATTAAATATACGATTACCGACAAAAACGTCATCGTTCAACCCGAAAGACATCTTGCGGGTTATGAAACGTATCCCGTCGTAATCGTCAAGAACAAGATAGTTTAACATTTTTGCGTCTTTCGGCGCAGTGACAATAAGGAGAACGAAGTATGAAAATTTTATATGTTGCTTCCGAAGCGCGTCCGTTCGTGAAGACGGGCGGTCTCGGCGACGTGATGGGTGCACTGCCCAAAACGGTTGCTTCGATGAAAAACGATTGCCGCGTGATTATCCCCCTTTATGAGGAAATCCCGCAGGAATACCGCCAGACAATGCGCTTTGTCGGCTCGACCTACGTCGATCTCAGTTGGCGCAGACAGTATCTCGGCGTGTTCGAATATACGGTGGACAACGTCGTTTATTACTTTATCGATAACGAATACTACTTCAAAAGGAAAGGGCTTTACGGCCATTTCGACGACGGCGAAAGATTTGCGTTTTTCAGCAAAGCGGTTCTCGAAGCGTGCTCGGTAACGGGGTTCTATCCCGACGTCATTCACGCAAACGACTGGCATACCGCGCTCGTTCCCGTGTTTCTGGACATCTTTTACAGAAACGTCGAAGGGCTTCGCAACACGAAAACGGTGTTCACCATTCATAATATCGAGTTTCAGGGAAAATACGACAAATACCTTGCCGGCGACATTCTGGGCATTCCCGAAAACTGGCGCAGCATAGTGGAGTGCGACGATGACGTCAACTACATGAAAGCGGGTATCGAACGCGCGAATATCGTTACCACGGTGTCGAAAACTTACGCCGAAGAAATCAAGGATCCGTATTATGCGTACGGGCTTGCGGGCATACTTAACGCGCGCGATTACAAAATCCGCGGCGTGGTGAACGGCATCGACGTCGACGTTTTCAACCCCGCAACCGACAAAAACCTTGTCGCGAATTACACCTTGAAAACCGTTGCGAAACGCACCGAAAACAAGAAAGCGTTGTGCGAACTTATGGGCTTCAATTATTCCCCCGACCGTCCGCTTATGGTGCTTATCTCGCGCCTGACCGAACAAAAGGGTATCGACCTTGTCGCAACCGTCCTTGACGAAATGTTGCAAGCCGACATTCAACTTGTCGTGCTCGGCAAAGGCGACTGGAAATACGAAACGATTCTGAAAAACGCCGAAAAAACGTACAACACGAAAATGCGCGCCATTATCAATTTCAGCCAGGAGCTTGCGTCCAAGTTGTACGGGGCGGCGGATATGTTCCTTATGCCCAGCAAGTTCGAGCCGTGCGGTTTGGGACAAATGATCGCAATGCGTTACGGCGCGGTTCCCATCGTCCGCGAAACGGGCGGATTAAAAGACACGGTGGAAGCGTTCAATCCCGTCACGCAAAAGGGCAACGGTTTCACTTTCAAGGCGTATCAGGCATACGATATGCTTGACGCGGTATGGCGTACTCTCGGCACTTATTTTGACAAAAACCTGTGGAAGAAAGTGCAAAGTAACGCGATGAAGTGCGATTTCAGTTGGAAACGCTCCGCGAAAGAATACCTTGACATCTACAAGGAAATAACAAAATAATCAAAAATTTTATTGGCATACATCAGGAGACTTTAATTTTATGGACTATTCAAAAATTACTTCCGCGGACTTGAAAAACCGCATTACGGACGCTGTCCAGAGGTTTTTCGGAGTAAAGCCCGAGGAGGCAAGCAACACCCAAATGTACAAAGCCGTGTGCATTGTCGTACGCGATATGCTCACGAATTCAAGGGTGGACTTCAAGCGCACCGCGCGCGAAATCAACGCAAAACACGTTTACTATATGTCGATGGAGTTCCTTCTCGGACGCTCTTTGAGAAACCATCTTTTCAATATGGGTATTGACAAAAAGATGGTGAAAGCCGTCAAAGATCTGGGCTTCGATATCGACACTCTTTACGCAATCGAGCCCGACGCAGGGCTCGGAAACGGCGGTCTCGGAAGACTTGCCGCGGCGTATCTCGACAGCCTTACGTCGCTTGGTTATATCGCGACGGGCTTTTCGATAATGTACGATTACGGCATTTTCAAACAGCGCATCGTCGACGGGGAACAAATCGAACTTCCCGACGAATGGCTGACAAACGGCTCGGTCTGGCTGCAACCCCGCGTCGAAGACACTTTCGAGGTGCGTTTCGGCGGCGTTGTCGATCAGGAATGGCGCGACGGCAAACTCATAATCAATCATCGCGATTACAACACCGTGCTTGCCGTGCCGTACGATATGAACATCAGCGGTATTCAAAGCGATACCGTCAACCGTCTGAGGCTTTGGTCGTCAAAGGCGTCCGCCGACTTCGATATGGCACTTTTCAGCAAGGGCGAATACGTCAAAGCAATGGAAAGCCGTATGATGGCGGAAAGTATTTCCAAGGTTTTGTACCCCGCAGACGACCATATCGAGGGCAAGTCGTTAAGGCTTAAACAGCAATATTTCTTCGTTTCGGCGTCGATACAATCCATTATCAAACGGCATTTGCAGACGAACCCGTCGCTTGACAACCTTGCCGACCACGCCGCGATTCATATCAACGACACGCACCCCACGCTTTGCATACCCGAACTTATGCGTATCCTTCTGGACGACTACGGGTACAGCTGGGAAAAGGCGTGGCAAATCACGACGGATACGATAAGTTACACCAACCACACCGTTATGGCGGAAGCGCTTGAAAAATGGCCGCAACAGTTGTTCCAGTCGTTGCTTCCGCGCATTTATCAGATCGTGTGCGAAATCAACCGCCGCTATTGTGAGGAACTCTGGGCGGAATATCCCGGCGACAACAATAAGGTTGCCGCAAACGCGATTCTGGAACACGGTCAGATTAAAATGGCGACGTTGTGTCTTGTCGCGGCGCATACGATAAACGGCGTTTCGGCGTTGCACAGCGAAATACTGAAACACGACATTTTCAAGGATTATTACGAGCAGCACCCGTCGAAATTCACCAACGTTACGAACGGTATCACGCATCGTCGTTGGGTGCAGCAGGCGAATCCCGGGCTTTCGGCGCTTCTGTGCGACACTATTGGCACAAGCTGGATAAAAGACGCGTCCAACCTTAAAAAGTTTGAAAATTACAAGTCGGACGCGGCAGTCCTTGAAAGATTGCAAAAAGTCAAACGCGAAAACAAGGAAAGACTTGCCGATTATATCAAGGCGAACAACAACGTCGTCGTCAATCCCGACTCGATTTTCGACATTCAGTCCAAACGTCTGCACGAGTATAAACGTCAGCTTCTGAATGCGATGAATATCCTTAATACCTATTACGACTTAAAGGATAATCCGAATCTGGATATCTGCCCGCGCACTTTCGTCTTCGGCGCAAAGGCGGCAAGCAGTTATTATATGGCGAAGCAAATCATCAGATTTATCTGGCAACTCGGCGAAGTCATCAATAACGATAAGTCGATAAACGATAAACTCAAAGTGGTATTTCTGGAAAACTATCGCGTGTCGCTTGCTGAAATTATGATGCCCGCTGCGGAAATTTCCGAACAAATCAGTATCGCCGGCAAAGAAGCGTCGGGCACGGGCAATATGAAGTTTATGATCAACGGCGCGGTAACAATCGGCACGATGGACGGCGCAAACGTTGAAATTCACGACGCGGTTGGCGACGAAAATATGTTCATTTTCGGAATGTCGTCGGACGAGGTGCAGGACCTTTACAACAAAGGCTACGACAGCACGGCGTATTATATGAACGACGCGCGCATCAAACGCGTTATCGACGGTATGCGTCGCGGCGTCGGCGACGTTCAGTTCAACGCGATTGCCGACAACCTTATTCTCGGAAACGGCAGTATCGCCGATCCGTATATGTGCCTTGCCGACTTTGACAGTTACGTTAAAGCGCAAAAACGCGTCAACGACACTTACCTTAACAAAAAGGCGTTTAATAAGATGTCGCTTATGAATATCGCGAACGCGGGATTCTTCTCGGCTGACCGCGCGGTCAAAGAATACGCCGACAGAATCTGGACGGTAAAACCCATTCATAAACTTTAAGATGAATTTCAATTCAAGGAAAATCGAATGTAAATCGCCATACGGCGCGGTAAAATGCGGGGAAAAACTTTCCCTGCATTTTCCGATTGCGTCGTGGGTAAGCGTCGATCAAATGTTCGTGTTCATAAGGCTCGGCGACGTGTCGACGCCCGTCGAAATGCGCTTTGAAAAATCCGAAAACGGGTTTTCGGTTTATACCGCCGACTACGTTTTCGACGCGGCGGGGATTTATTATTATCGCTTTGAAATGAGAAACCGCGACGGCGTATGGTATTACGGTCGTGGTGAAAACGGGGAAAGCGTATGCGGCGAAAATCTTCCGGAATGGCAGTTGACCGTATATAAATCGTCTTATAAAACCCCTGATTTTGCAAAAGGCAATATTATTTATCATATTTTCGTCGACAGGTTCAATCGCGCGGACGGCGTAAAAACAAAAAGGAAATACCGCCTGCACGAAAGTTTTTCGGAAAGTCCCGAGGTCGTGAGCGCAGACGGGAAATATTACGCCGACGACTTTTTTGGCGGAAACTTCAACGGCATTCGCGAAAAGCTCGATTACCTTGAAGAACTCGGCGTCGGCATAATTTATCTTTCGCCGATTTTCAAGGCGTACTCGAATCACCGCTACGACACCGGCGATTATCTGAAAGTCGACGAACTTTTGGGGACGGAAGACGACTTCAAACGCCTTTTGGACGCTGCGCACGAAAAAGGTATGAAAGTTATCCTTGACGGCGTTTTCAACCACAGCGGGGCGGACAGTTTATACTTCAACAAATTCGGCACGTACGACTCGCTCGGGGCGTATCAAAGCAAATCGTCGCCTTATTACGACTGGTATTATTTCAAAAAATTCCCCGACGAATACGCTTGCTGGTGGGGCTGCGACAACGTGCCCGACCTTAACAAAAGCAACAAGGATTACCGCGCTCTCGTGTTCGGCAAAAACGGCGTCGTCGAAAAGTGGCAGAAATTCGGCGCGGACGGGTGGCGGCTGGACGTCGTGGACGAACTGCCGATTGATTTCGTAAATCTGCTTATCAAAAAAATCAAATCGGTGAACAAGGACGCTCTCGTCATCGGCGAAGTCTGGGAAGACGCGTCGACGAAAGTAAGTTACGGCGAACTTCGGCCGTATCTTCTCGGCGATCAGCTGGACGGCACGATGAATTATCCGTTTATGAACGCGATTATCGCATACGTCCGCGACGGCGACGAAAAGTTTTTCAAAGACACCGTACAATCCATTCTTGAAAATTATCCGAAAGAAACGGTATATTGTCTGATGAACAGCTTGGGCACGCACGACACGGTAAGGATTATCAACGCGTTGTCGGACGTACGCGCGCACGGCTGGTCGAAAACGCACAAGCTCGGATACAAACTTCCCGACAGCGAATACGAAAAAGCAAAGAAAAAACTGTATCTCGCGTCGGTGTTGCAGTTCACGCTCCCCGGGATCCCGTCGATATTCTACGGCGACGAAGCGGGGCTTCAAGGGTTTGACGACCCGATAAACCGCCGTCCTTATCCGTGGGGCAGTGAAGACAAAGAAATCCTTGCTCATTACAGAAAACTCGGACGTATCCGCCGTGAAAACCGCGCGGTTTTTTCGGGCGGGTTCAATATGCGTGACGAAAACGGGCTTGTCGCATACGAGCGTGCGGGCGGCGACGACGAAATTCTCATTGCCGTAAACGCGGGCACGGATGACAAAACTCTTTTTATAAATAAAGAATATACAAGCCTTTATAATAATAAGGAATATAAAGACGTCGTGGACGTTCCTGCCGGCGCGTTCGTTATCTTGAAGAAAAAATAAAAATTTTTCAAAAAAATTGATAATCACTATCATTTTTTGTTGACATATTCGAAAAATGTGTTACAATAATGATAGTGATTATCGTTTTGAGGCAAAAATGAACTATTCCAAACAACGCGAAACAATATTAAAAGTTTTAAGGAGTACGCGCTCGCATCCGTCGGTGAACTGGATTTACGAAAACGTGAAAAAGGAAATCCCCGACGTCGGTCTCGCCACGGTTTACAGAAATCTGAAACAACTTGAAGCGGCGGGCGAAATAATGCGTATACAGGGCGACTTCCCCGAGGAGCGTTGGGACGGATTTGCACACAATCACGCGCACTTCGTCTGTACGAAATGCAAAAAAATCCTCGATATGGATATCGACGGAAACCTTAAACTTAAAATACTTTCGGCGTGTCCCGTGAAAGCCGACGACTTTTACGTCGTATATACGGGTACCTGCGACGAATGTAATAATAAAACAAATTAAAAATAAAACAATTCGGAGGAACTTAAAATGAAAAAATTTGTATGTCCTGTTTGCGGATATTCTGTAATAGCGGAAACTGCGCCCGAGAAATGCCCCGTATGCGGCGTTCCCGGCTCAAAATTCAAGGTTGAAGAAGCCGACGCGGAAATGACCTGGGCGGCAGAACACGTCGTAGGCGTTGCAAAAGACGTCGATCCCGAAATCAAAAAAGGTCTTGTCGACAACTTTAACGGCGAATGCTGCGAAGTAGGTATGTATCTTGCGATGGCGCGCGTCGCTCACCGCGAAGGTTATCCCGAAATCGGTCTGTATTACGAAAAAGCCGCTTGGGAAGAAGCGGAACACGCCGCAAAATTTGCGGAACTTCTGGGCGAAGTCGTCACCGACAGCACCAAAAAGAATCTGGAACTTCGTATCGCGGCGGAAAACGGCGCAACCGCAGGCAAAACCGAACTTGCGGGCATGGCGAAAAAGCAAAACCTTGACGCAATCCACGACACCGTTCACGAAATGGCGCGCGACGAGGCCCGTCACGGCAAAGCCTTCCAGGGACTTTACAACCGTTACTTCAAAAAATAACACCGTGAAAGCGGAATAAAATACCTAACACCCTAAAAAAAGAAGTCGGATTTTTCCGACTTCTTTTTTTGTCCAAAAAGGCGAAAACACGCGGGTTATTCAAATGTGGATTATTATTTTTTTGAAAGATAAATCAAAATAAATCAAATTTATTTACATAGTTTATTTTGATATGTTATAATACGTATATATATTTTTTATATGGGAGAAGTTATGAGAAAGAAAAAATCACCCGAGGCGGTTGAAGCCGACGGGCAAAAAACTTTGAAACTCGATTATCCGCAAACTTTCAAAGTAGGGTTTGCATTTGCGATTATCATGCTGTTCTGGACGGCTTACGACTTTGTCGTGCCACTTCTGCTGGAACACGCATACGGGTTGTCCAACGCAATGCGCGGCTTCATTATGGGGCTTGACAACCTTTTGTCATTGTTTATGTTGCCGCTTTTCGGCAAAATTTCGGACAAAGCCAACGGAAAACTTGTCAAAAAATGGGGACGTCGCACGCCGTTTATCGTCATCGGCACGATTGCTTCCGTCGTATTGATGGTTTTCGTGCCCATCGCCACGATGAAACAGCAGGAAAAAGGCATGGCGAAAAAAGCCGAAATCGAGGCTTTACGTAACGACGACGCTTTCATGAGCGACCTGCTTGGAAAATGGTATGACGACGCCGCTGCGGGAAAGAAAGGTTCGGCAAATTATTGCGACCTCGATTACCTTAAACAAAACAAAATAGACGGCAAAGCGATTGATCGCGACGCGTTCATTAGCATCCGTTTCGACAGCAAGCTCAAAGCAAAATCCGGCTTTTTAGGGCTCGGCGGCACGACGTATACTTACGACGGCGTTGAAATCGAAACCAAAAAGGAAGCCGGCAAAGTCGTACTTGTCGGAAATGCTCCGAGCGGCAAATCTTATCAAAGCATAAAGGAAAACAACGACCATTACAACAAATACGTCGCGGCAGGTATGAACAACTATATTTCCGACGAAATTCACGAAAATATTACGAAAACGTCGGAAGGTAAATCCAGCCTTGCGATTTATATGGTGATTTTGCTGCTTGTCCTTATCGCGATGGCAACGTTCAGAAGCCCGGCGGTCGCGCTTATGCCCGACGTTACGCCCAAACCCTTGCGCTCGCAGGCAAACGCGATTATCAATCTTTGCGGCGGTGCAGGCGGTGCGATTGCGTTTATTATTTACACCGTCGCGCTTATGTTCCCGCTGACGGTCAATACTTATACGATTATTTTCGCTTCGGTGGCGGCGGGTATGTTGCTGCTCCTTGGCGGCTTCCTTGCTTTCGTTAAGGAAAAGAAACTTGTCGCGAAATGTCAGGAAATCTGCAAAGAATACGGCATCGACGACTTTGACGAGGGCGAAGCAGACGCAAAAGCAACCTTCGCGGAAGAACTTATCGCAGAAGGCGAAGGCAACGAAGAAGAAGCGAAAGAGTTGGAAGCAAAGCGCGTCAAAAAACAACACAAATCCCCGAAAGTCTGGTGGAACGAAAAAACCGACGAAGAAAAGGGCAAACTCAAATCGTTCTGGCTTATTCTCGCGTCGATATTCATGTGGTTTATGGGATACAACGCAATCTCGTCAAACCTTTCGGTCTACACCACCAAAACGCTTAACCTGTCGGCAGGCGTAGCGTCCATTATCTCGGGCGTGAGTATGGGCATTTCCGCAATCGCGTTTATTCCCGTCGGCGCGCTCGCGGCGAAAATCGGCAGAAGAAAATCAATAATGCTGGGCTTTGCTCTTGCGGTCGTTTCGTTCTTCCTTATTTTCTTCTTTGTCCACGCCGGCGAAAAAGCGATTGTTCCCGCAGTACTGTTTGCGCTGTTTTATCTTATCGCGGGCTTCGGTCTTATCATTGCAAACGTTAACACGTTCCCGATGGTTACCGAACTTTCCACCGCGGAAACCGTCGGACAATACACCGGATACTATTACACAGCAACGATGTCCGCGCAGGCAATCACCCCGTTCATCGCTGGCCTTATTATGGACAACAGCAAAAACGAAATGTTGTTCCTGTACAGCGCGATCTGCATTATCATCGCAATCGTATTGATGATGTTCGTCAAACACGGCGACAGCAAACCTATTCCCAAAAAGAATAAACTGGAACAATACGGCGACCTTGTCGACTCCGACTGATAAAAGACGATACAAATGCCACCGCAACCGCGGTGGCATTTTGCAAAAAATAACTTAAAGCATACTTTAATCATCACAAAATAATCAGATAAAGTGTGGTTGTTGCAACAAAATGGCAAATAAGAAACCGAAAAACACCAAAAACACCAAGGCGAAAACCGCAAAAAAGACGAACGAGCAAATCGCTGTCGAAAGTGCGGTGAACGCTGCGAAAAAACTGCATAAGAAAAATCCGAAACTGCTTATCGCAATCGTCGCGATTGTGGTAACCGCCGCGATTATCGTCGGCGCGCTTTACCTCGTGAAGCCCGAGTGGTTCAGGGGACCGATGCCGGAAAGCGGACAACTTGTCGTGCATTACATCGACGTCGGACAGGGCGACTGCATTTACATTTCGTTCCCCGACGGCACCGATATGCTTATCGACTGCGGCAGCCAAGGAGGAAGCAGTGAGTATCAAACGTCCGCGTTAAACTGTCTTAAAGCACTCAATCCCGACGGCAAAATCGACCGCGTTATGGCGACGCACAGCGATACCGACCACATTTCGTATCTTGACGAAGTGTTTTTCGAATTCCAAGTGAACAATGTTTATATGCCGAATATCGAATCAAGTTATGAAAAATCGTTTGAATTCGGCAATAAAAAAGGCACGGTCAAAGAGCTCGTCGAAAAAAGCAAGCTTGATAAGTTTACCGACGATGATAAAATCGACACTCTCGTTTATGCCGAATTTTTCATTGCGGCGTTGTCGGAGCCGAATTGCAACATCACGCCCAATATCGGGAAATACGAAATACGGGGACAAGATTACACGTTCACGTTTTATTGTCTGTCGCAGGAAGAGTGGGATAGACGGCATTTGAATAACGGCGAACAAAAAAACGCCGTGTCGCCGATAGGTATCCTCGAATATGCGGGAAGACGGCTTGTGTTTACGGGCGACAGCAACAACAGCAACGAAAAGTATTATTGCGAAACTTACCCCTACGTGGACTGCGACGTACTGAAAGTCGCGCATCACGGAAGCAATGGTTCGTCGTCCGAAGAGTTTTTGAAGCACGTCAAGTGCGAATACGCCGTGATTTCTGCGGGTGGAAAATCTTATGGTCATCCCGAACAAGACACACTTGACCGCCTTAAAGCAAACGGCATACAAAAAATCCACCGCACCGACAAGTGCGGAAACGTCGTTCTCACGGTGTCGCACACGGGCGAAATGGCATTTTCGTGCGAAAAACAATGCGCCGCTTGATTTAGTTGCGAAAAGTGAAAATTGCGGTTATAATATCATAAAGGTATGAAAAGGAATATTTTAATCACCGGATTTGACAATAAACTGACCGAAAACGTCGCAAGAGAACTTGCCGACTGTCTTTCGCTGTATTATTTATCCATTCCCGACCTTACCTTATATTACGCAAACCGCGCGTCGAAGGAAGTCGTCTTAAAGGAAGGCGGCAACAAACTTTACGAAAAGTACGTCAACATCGCCGTAAAGGACGCCGTGGAATTTGAAAGCATGGTTGCGGCAGCGGACTTCACCGACCTGAAACTCACGCATATAAAGGCGCTGGAAGACACCGCGCTTATCGTTTTTTTGGGCGAAAGTTTCACGACTCTTCAAAAGCACGGCGTAAAAATATTGAAAGACGTCGCAAATCACAGCAGATACAAATATAAATACGGCTACGACGTGTACGTGAACGCCGACGCCGTCAGAAAGAAAGATTTGACAGAAGTTATTTTGAAAGAAATAACCTCGTATTACGGAGGATAAAATGGCAAAATTCGACATCGACCTTGTCGGCAAGGTGGGAAGCCTTGCGCTTATCGATAAGGCGTACGGCGACATAAATTACTCGACAATCGCGCGCATTTCACGCGAACTTCGCCCCGGTATGATATGGGTTACGTCGGGCGCGACGGAAATCGGCAGGCTCGACTTCATCAAGCGCACCGGACGGGAACTCACCGGCAGCGACGAAGACAACAAAACCGACTATTCCGCGCAAGGTCAATCCGTGCTTATGGGGTGGTATCGTCAGTTTGTCGACAGTCGTTTCAGCTTGCGCCAGATTCTTGTGGAACACCAACACTTCAACGACGCCGAAAAAAGAGAATACCTTAAAAAGGTGCTTTTGCGTTGTCCCGAAGAAGACGCGATTCCCATCATAAATTACAACGACGCCGTGTGCTACGAGGAAAACCGCAAAATGGAAATCCGCGCGCTTATGAACGAAAAGAAAAGAGCGGTGGAATGCGTCGATAACGACGAAACCGCAAGTCAGATCGCGTGTCTTGTCAACGCCAAACGATTGCTGATTCTGACAAGCGTCAACGGCATTTACACCGATATTTCCGACGAAAATTCCCTTGTCAGAGAAATCAACGGGAAGAACACGGAAGAGCTTTTGCAAAACATCGAAGAGTACAGAAAGTTCTGCCACGGCGCGTCCAGAAAGGGCGCAAACGGAGCGGGCGCGAAGCTGGAATACATCAAAGCCCCCGTCGAAAAAGGCACGGAAGTCATCATTGCCAACAGCAAGTTTTCAATCCGCGATATTCTGGAAGGAAACGTCCCCGCAACCCGCATAAGAGTAAGATAACGATACAAAACGCCGCGATAAAGCGGCGTTTGTGCAATTAAGGAATATGTATAAAGTTTTTAAAAGTTACGAACTCGACAATCCGTCGCAATACGATTGGTTCAGAAAGTTTTCAAATCCGTGTTACGGAATGAACGTCAAAGTCGACGTCACGGAAGTCGTGAAAACGTCGAAGGAAAGCGGCACGAGTTTCTTTGCAAACGTGCTGTTTCTTCTGACGACGGCGTTGAATTCCGTGCCGGAAATGCGTATGCGCGAAGTCAAAAACGAAATCCGCCTTTATGACGTAATCAATCCGACTTTCACCGTTATGACCGACAGCGGAAAGTTTGTCAATGCCGGCTTTAAGATGACGAACGATTATAAGGAGTTTTACGACACCACCCGCCGCATTATCGATGAGAAAAAGAAACAAACGACGTTTACGGCGGAATACAACGACTCCTCGGATTACGACGATTATTATATGACGTGTCTGCCGTGGATTTCGGTTGAAAGTCTTATGCACCCGTTGCCCGACAATAATATCGAGTCGTCGTCGTGCCCGAGAATCGGCTGGGATAAATACAGGAAAGAAGGCGACAAATTCGTGATGACGCTGAACGTAACCGTCAATCATTGTTTCGTTGACGGCAAAAGACTGTCGGACGCGTTTGCCGCAATCCAACGTAATTTCGACAACGCCGCCACGCTTTTAAGATAAACCGCATTACGGGCGGAAAACGCTTGCGTTTTCTTGCGTTATTATGCGCGTTTAACAAGGCAGATTGCCCACGCGACTTGTATAATTGTATAAATTATACATGCGATTGACAAAACACATAATCTTGTCGTATCATAAAAGGTGCTAAAAACCGCTTTTAAAAACGAACGTACTATTTCCATAGTAGTATTTTTTACACTCATTGTCTTCTGTTTTAAAATATGTGGTTTGTGGCAAAATCGGCGGGGAAACTTGTTATTTTTTTGCTTATTTTGATACCCTGCAATAAATTTTGCGAGGTTTGTTATGAAATCCAACAAAAAAAGAATCCTTTTTGTTCTTGCCATTCTGACAATGGCACTCGTTTTGTCGTTCGTCTTTGTCGCCTGTGGTAACGATAAGGATAAAACTCAAAACACGATTGATGACCAAACAACAAACAATTACGAAACATTTACTATTGATTATGATTTGAATTCTGGTTCATGGGATAGTGAACAACCTTTTTATACCTATACGATTAACGATTGCGGGAAAAGGCTCCCCGTGCCAAGCAGACCAGAATATATTTTTGAAGGATGGAAAGATAAGGACGGAAACTTTGTTGAAAACTTGCCTTCATCAACTTCATTAGAAAATTTATCCTTGCAAGCAAGTTGGGTTAAGGGAACGAGCGGATTAATTTTCGCACCGTCTAATGACAATTATTGGATTGTCTCCGGGCATAGTAGCTCCTTTGTCAATGTTAATATTCCAAAAGAGTATCGGGGCATTCCCGTCATTGGCATAGGATCCTTCTCGGGCTGCACAAACCTTATAAGCATATCTATCCCGGACAGTGTGACGAGCATCGGCGAGAGTGCCTTCTCTGGTTGCAAAGGTCTTACGAGCTTTGAGATACCCGACAGCGTAACAACTATCGGCAATTCTGTCTTCTTTGGTTGCACCGGGCTTACGAGCATAACAATCCCTGGCAGCGTGACGAACATCGGCAATTCTGCGTTCGAAGGTTGCAGTGGACTTACGGGCATAACAATCCCCGACGGTGTAACGAGCATCGGCAATTCTGCCTTCTCGGGTTGCACCAGGCTTACAAGTATTGTTATTCCAAATAACGTAGTAAGTATAGGCGATTCTGCTTTCAAAGGCTGTACCAGCCTTGCAAACATCACAATGCCCGACAGTGTGATGTACATCGGCAATTTTGCCTTCTTTGGTTGCACTAGCCTTACAAATATTGTTATCCCAAATAAAGTAATGTTAATAGGTAATTCCGCCTTCTCTGGTTGCACTGGTCTTACAGGCATTGTTATTCCAGACAGCGTACAAAGCATAGGTGATTCCGCTTTTAGTGGTTGTACCAATCTTTCTTTCGCCACTATTGGCAACAGCGTGACGGAAATAGGTTATGAAACTTTCTATGCCTGCATAGGACTTACGGACATCACAATTCCCAACAATGTAACGAGCATCGGTGATTCTGTCTTCTTTGGTTGCACCGGGCTTACGAGCATAACAATACCTGACAGCGTGACAAGCATCGGCGGGAGTGCCTTCTCCGGTTGCAACAACCTTCAAGACATATATATCACGGATATAGCGGCATGGTGCAATATTTCAGGATTAGTCAATCTGATGGGATATGGCTCAAGCAACAAGAACTTGTATATAAACAATGAACTTGCCACATCGATTATACTCCCCGACAGCGTGACGAGCATCGGCTCTGCTGCTTTCAGTAGATGCACCGGGCTTACGAACATAACAATACCCGACAGCGTGACGAGCATCGACGATTATGCCTTCAGTGGTTGCACTGGGCTTACAAGCATCACAATCCCGAACAGCGTGACGAGCATTGGCAATTGGACCTTCAATGGTTGCACCAGGCTTACGAGCATCGCTATTCCCGACAGCGTGACGAGCATCGGCAATTGGACCTTCTATAATTGCGACAAACTTCAAGACATATATATCACGGATATATCGGCATGGTGCAATATTTCAGGATTAGACGAGTTGATGAGATATGACTCAAGCAAAAAGAAGTTGTATATAAACAATGAACTTGCCACATCCATTACAATCCCGAATGAAGTAACGGAAATTCCGTCTTGTGCCTTCAAGAATTGCACCGGGCTTACGAGCATAACAATCCCCGACAGTGTAACGAGCATCGGCTATTCTGCCTTCTCCGGTTGCACCGGGCTTACGAGCATAACAATACCTGACAGCGTGACGAGCATCGGCTCCGGTGCCTTCTCTGATTGCTATAAACTCATTGAAGTGTATAATAAATCATCACTTAAGATAACCGCTGGAAATTCTGATAACGGCGGTGTCGCGGTTTACGCAAAGAATGTATATACCGAAGAAGGTGGAAGTAAACTTTCAACAGATGAAAACGGATATGTTATATATACGAATGGATATGCAAAGATTTTGGTTGCTTATCACGGCACTAATATAGAATTGACCTTGCCCGCCGATATAACTCAAATCAATGAATACGCCTTTTATGATTGTAGTGGAATCACAAACATTACAATCCCTAATAGTGTGACAAGCATCAGCGCTAATGCTTTCTCTTATTGTACCGAGCTTACGAGCGTGACAATCCCCGACAGCGTGACAAGTATTGAACATAGTGCATTCGCTGACTGCACCGGGCTTACGAGCATAACTATTCCTGACAGCGTGACAAGCATTGGCGATTATGCCTTTGATGGTTGCAAAGGCTTGACGAGTGTGACAATCGGCAACGGCGTGACGAGCATCGGCTATTCTGCCTTCTCCGGTTGCACCGGGCTTACGAGCATAACTATTCCTGACAGCGTGACAAGCATCGGCAATTCTGCCTTTTGGGAATGCACCGGGCTTACGAGCATAACAATCCCCGACAGTGTAACGAGCATCGGCTATTCTGCCTTCTCCGGTTGCACCGGGCTTACGAGCATAACAATACCTGACAGCGTGACGAGCATCGGCTATGCGGCCTTCCGTGATTGTACCGGGCTTACGAGCATTATTGTTGCTGAAGGAAACTCCAAATATCACAGCGCAGGAAACTGTTTAATAGAAACCGCGACAAAAACACTGATTTCAGGTTGTAAAACAAGTGTCATTCCTACGGAAGGAAGTGTGACGAACATCGGCGAGTCTGCCTTCTCTGGATGCACCGGTCTTACGAGCATAATAATCCCCGACAGTGTGATGAGCATCGGCTATTCTGCGTTCGCAAATTGCAGCGGTCTTACGAGCATTACAATCCCCGATAGCGTGACGAGCATAGGCTATGAAGCCTTCTCAGGTTGCAGCGGGCTTACGAGCGTGACAATCCCCGACAGCGTGACAAGCATCGGCAAGTATGCCTTCGATGGTTGCAGCGGGCTTACGAGTGTGACAATCGGCAACGGCGTGACGAGCGTCGGCGATTATGTCTTCCGTGATTGTACCGGGCTTACAAGCGTGACAATCCCCAACAGCGTGACAAGCATCGGCCACGATGCCTTCTCAGGTTGTATCGGTCTTACGAGCGTGACAATCGGTAACAGCGTGACGAGCATCGGCTCTTATGCTTTCGATGGTTGCAGCGGGCTTACGAGTGTGACAATCGGCAACGGCGTGACGAGCATTGGCTATTCTGCCTTCCGTGGTTGCACAGGACTGACGAGTGTAAATATTCCCGACAGCGTGACGAGCATCGGATTTGGGGCCTTCGTGGGTTGCACCGGACTTACGAGTATTACTTTCAACGGAACGATAGCGCAATGGAATGATATATCTAAAGGCTCTTTTTGGAAGCACAACGTGCCGGCGACGGAAGTTGTCTGCACGGACGGGACGGTAAATATCTAAAAAACAAAAAATAAACTTATTTGCATTCAAGGGCGTTAACAACGCTCTTCTATGGTAATATGATTATAACAGTTCATGCATTACTCCTTATTTGTTTGTTTGGTAGCCACATTATATCGCAGTTTTGTATGAACTGTCTTTTTATTTTTAAGTGTTGCACTTGAAAGTATAATTCACCAGCGCAATAAAAAACCCTCGCACAAGCGAGGGTTTTTGTTTGGTAAAATTATTCGTGTTTTGCCATTTCGCTGTATTCTTCGTAGCGGATACGAGCTTCTTTTTCGTTCCTTGCGAAGAGTTCTTTCGCGACTTCGGGTTTCGCCTTTGCAAGTTGTGCGTAGCGGTTTTCGCCCATAAGGAACGCCTGATAATCGCCGGTCGGTTTCTTGCTGTCGAGGCTGAACGGATTTTGTCCTTTTTCGATGAGCGAGGGGTTGTAGCGATAAAGCTGCCAATATCCGCTTTCAACCGCAAGTTTTTCTTCGTTTTGCGATTTGCTCATATTGATACCGTGGTTGATGCACGGCGCGTAGCAAATGATAAGGGAAGGTCCGTGATACGCTTCGGCCTCGGAAATTGCCTTGACGAATTGCGCTTTGTCCGCGCCCATGGAGCATTCTGCGACGTAAACGTATTCGTAAGTCATGGCGATTTTGCCAAGGTCTTTCTTCTTTGTGAGTTTGCCGCCTGCCGCGAATTTTGCGACCGAGCCCGTCGGGGTGGATTTACTTGCTTGTCCGCCGGTGTTGCTGTAAACTTCGGTGTCAAGGACGAGGATATTCACGTCTTCGCCCGACGCGATAACGTGGTCGAGTCCGCCGTAGCCGATGTCGTATGCCCAGCCGTCGCCGCCGAAGATCCAAACGGATTTCTTGATAAGGCAATCTTCGCGTTTAAGGATTTCTTCGATAAGAGCGTCCGCGTCTGCGCTTGCGCCTTTAAGCGCGGTGATGACTTTCACGAGTTCCGCCGCGGTGCGTTTGCTGCCTTCGGCGTCGTTCATGTTGTTGATCCAGTTGTCGCAGGCTTCCTTGCAATCCGCGTTGTCTTTAAGGACGAGGGCGAGTTGTGCAACGAGGTCTTTCAGTTCGTTACGTCTGTATTTGTAAGCAAGGTTGATGCCGTAGCCGAATTCCGCATTGTCTTCAAACAAGCTGTTCGACCAAGCGGGGCCGTGACCTTTCTTGTTCTTCGAATACGGGCAGGTAGGCGCGCTTCCGCCGTAGATTGACGAGCAACCCGTTGCGTTTGCGATGACCATTCTGTCGCCGAAGAGTTGGGTGATGACCTTGATATAAGGAGTTTCGCCGCAGCCTGCGCATGCGCCCGAGAACTCAAACAAAGGTTGTTTGAACTGGCTGCCTTTGACGGTGTTGACGTTGAAGTCCGCGGGGGTGTCGGGAAGATCGACCGAGTAATCCCAGTTCTTTTCTTCGCCGTTCTTCAAAGCGTCTTCCAAGGGGATCATGGTAAGGGCTTTTACCTTTGCGGGGCAAACGTTCGCGCAACTTCCGCAACCGGTACAGTCAAGGGCGGAAACCTGCATTCTGTATTTGAAGCCCTTAAAGCCCGTCGCGTCCTTCGTAACGAAGGTTTCGGGAGCGTTTTCAAGAACTTCCGCGGGTTGAAGCACGGGGCGGATTGCCGCATGCGGGCAAACGAACGCGCACTGGTTGCACTGGATGCAGTTTTCGCTGATCCAAGCGGGGACGTTGACTGCAACGCCGCGTTTTTCAAAACGAGTGGTTGCGGTGGGAACGTGGCCGTCGGCTTCGATTTCGGAAACGGGAAGACTGTCGCCTTTTTGTGCGAGCATAGGTTCGACAAAAGCCTTGTAGTAAGGATCGTCGGTGACGGGTTTGACTTCCGCGCCGGTGGTTGCGTCTTTCCAGCTTTCGGGATATTTAACCTCGACAAGTCCGGAGATCGCGTCGTCGATTGCCGCAAAGTTCATGTTTACGACCGCTTCGCCTTTCTTGCTGAAAGACTTGACGACGAATTCTTTCATATGTTTGTTGGCTTCTTCATTTCGAGGAAGTACTTCCAGAGCAGTTCACCCTGTTTGCGAGGCACAACGCCCACGGTCTTCCATTCTTTCTGCAGTGCGATAATCTTGTCGCCCGTCTTCTTCCAGTCTGTGCTATCAGCAAGTTCCTGTGCCTTCTTGACGAGTTCCTGCTTCTTTTCCAAATTGCTGGAATATTGTGATTTCAGTTCCTTGAAGAACGCAGCCTTCTTGCTGAAGAACACGTCATTGATGGTGCGGAAGCGTTCAAAGATCTTCACGTTCATCTTCTGAGGAGCGAAACCGATGGTCTTCCATTCAGCCTGAAGGTCGATAATCTGCTTTGACTTCTCCTCCCATTCAGCAGCTGTCTTAGGTGCTTCAGCGGTGATAGCCTCCACCTTTTCGCAGATGGCTTCCTTCTTCTTGAGATTGTCTTCCTCCTGTGCGTGGATAGCTTCGAAGTGTGCAGCGTGCTTACGATTGATGACAGTGCTTGCCTGCTTGAATCTGGTCCATATTTCCTCACGCTTCTCTTTCTCTACAGGTCCAATCTCACGATACTGATTATGGAGCTCCTGCAACTGATGGAAAGCGCTGATGACATCCTCTTCATCAGCGAGCTTCTCAGCAATCTCGCAGAGGGCTGTCTTCATCTCAAGGTTCTTCTTGAAGTCGTACTCACGTGCCTCGATATTGAGCTTGAGCAGGTCATAGAACTGCTCTGTGACGAGTTGGTAGTTCTTCCAGAGGTCAGTAGCGTTTTCTGCCGGAACAGCCTTTATCTCCTTCCATTCCTGCTGGAGGTTTTTGACTTCCTGATAGGCATTGTTAGCCTCTTCCGGGGATGAAGCGAGCGTCTTGATGCGCTCAATGATCTCGAGCTTGCGCTTGAGGTTCTTCTGCTTTTCTTCCTCCTGTGCGAGGAATGCTTGCTGGCGTTTTTCACGAATGAGAGCCATTTCGGCTTTGAATGCCTGCTCTGTCTCATCTGGTGTCACCACATACTGCATTGGGTCACCTCCAGCTTCGAGGAAGGCTTTCTGCTGTGCTTCGCGCTCAGCATTGAGCAATGAGTAGAATGCCACTTTGAGGTGGTCTATCTCCTGCTTGCTTGGGTTTTCTTCCTTTGAGAGTTCCTTAACGCGGTCGAGCACCTCCTGCTTATTGGCATAGATGCGCTTTTCTTCTACTTGAGAGTCCATCATTTTTCTGTTTTTGAGTAATGATTCGATGTTCACAAATTCTTATACGTGCTTTTTCTTCTTTTAAGAATGCACAAAATAGTATGCAAATTTATCTAAAATAAATGAAACTGCAAAAGAAATGTTTGTTTTTTTGTGTTATGTGACGGTAAAAAAAGTAAATTGGTACGATTTGAGTGAAAAATGTACTATATCAGTATATGGCTTCACCCTCATCTTTTTGGCTGTTTTCATCACTCTCATCGGTCATATAGCCCGTCTTCTTCTTCCTGTCAGGAAACGGCTTTCCGTTTAGTGA
>OQWA01000036.1_pt1 | contig 25617 bp, 36 predicted proteins | sample 1691581 | NCBI WGS metagenome assembly OQWA01 (sample SAMN03418264, study PRJEB22391) | human gut metagenome | biome: human-gut; feature: organic feature; material: feces | host: Homo sapiens | place: Tanzania | collected 2013-01
TTGGATACGATGTATCGAGAGAAGACATACTGAAGTATATCGAATCTCGCGAGAAGTATTTGCAGGGAAACCGCGATGACGTTGCAAAGTATGCGCCGGGATATTTGGACGGATATGACACAATGGTTAGCGCAGTTGATAATATTGCGCGAATGGCTGTTGTTACAGGACTGACGGCGGTGACTGGCGGCGGCGCAGCCGCGTCGTTTGCGGCTTCCGGTGTCGCTTATGGCGTTACTGAGGGTGCAACCTTCGGTCGACTGCTCGAAGATAAGTTTGGGCTTTCGCACGACAAGGCGGCGGCGTGGTCTGTATTGTACGGCGCTGGAATCACGGCTATGGAATCCTTCATGTTTGATAAGCTTGAAAGCGGTGCAATGAAGGGCGTTGACGAAGATAATTTTGCTTCCTACGGTCGAAACGCGGTAAGAGACTGGATTAAAAAGGGAAGCCTGAATCCGTCAAACGCATGGAAGAATTTTGCATGGTTCGGTGGTAAAGCAACTGAATTTACGTTGAGTACTCTGTCCGAAAGCTTGCAGGAAGGTGGAGAAGCGCTTTGGCAAAATGCCGTTGTATCAATCGCGACAAAGGATACGGAAATTTTGCCCGGAGAAACGTATACGCCTGAAGCGTTTTGGGGAACTACCGTCGACGCGATACCGGTTTCCGCGATACTGACGCTTGTAACTGGCGCAATCGGCGATAGCCAACTTGGACGGTGGGCGAAAAAATACGAGAAGCAAACGGCCATTACGTATGAACAGGCTCAGCTTGGCGTAGAAGCGGCGAAAGCTGATCTTGAAGCGCTCAGAACGAAGGTGGAAACCGAAGGTTGGCGGGGAATCGTTGACCAGAATAAGGTTGAGGAGTATACGCTTAACAGATTTTTGGAGAGCTTGGACGGCATTAAGAACAGCGCCGAGAGCCAGCAGGCGATGGAAGCTCAGAAGGCAGTTAAAGAGCAGAAGCAAAAGCAGAGCGAAGCGCAGCAGGAATATGACGCGGCACAGGCGCGCGCACAGCAGGAAGCCGAAATCCTGATGAACGAAGAGATTCCGTCCACTGATACGATTGCCAGCATGCAGGACGCACAGGCAGAGCTTGACAAACATGCTGATGCGCTGAAAAAGGAAAATGAGCTGCTCGACAAGGCGCAGACGACCGCCAGCGAGAAGCAAGCGCAATTGGATGCGATTAAACAACAGGCGTTCAATGAAGCGCAAGCGGCAGCGGAACAGCGTGTGCGACAGGAGCATGCCGAGGAAGAGATTCTCGAAAAGCAGAAGCGTGTGGAAGAGGAACAGCAAAGGGTTGACGCATATTTGAACGATGCGTCGAAAGCGATTGCCGAATCTCTTGAAGAGGAAGGTGCGCGCGGAAATCCGGATGCCATCAAAAGCAAAATCCTGAAGTATGGCGAAAACTTTTCGAAGTACATCGGCACGCAACAGGAGCGCCTTAGAAAGCAGTTTGCGAACAGCGTTCCCGGCTGGAAGCTACAGTTTGACACGTTCAGCGACGCGGGAACACAGGGCTATGTTGACAAGAACAGCAAGACCATTCACCTGAGCAACGGCATTACCATGATGGACGCTATGCGCGCGACGATTGGACACGAGCTGACGCACATCCTCGAAGGCCTGCCCGACTATGCCGAAATTCGCGATGCGATTTTCGAGGGGTATTACAACGGCGACGTTGATAAAATCCAGAGTGACTTGCAGGCGATTGAAAACCGCTACAATAAACAGGCAGATGAGACGGGCAACGAGGGATTCCGGCTTGACACGGACGAAAAGCAGAGGCAGGAGCTGTTCGGTGATTTGATTGGACAGGTGCTGTTTAAGGCTGACCCGTATGTGATTAATCGAATCGCCTCCCAAAATCAGGGCGTTGTGCGCAAGATTTTCAGGAAGATTTCCGACCTTGTGAAGTCGCTGGGGATCCGTCTTTCCCGCGATGGCGGCAAAGAAGCCGCGCGTGCGTATCGCGAGCTGTCGAGAATGCGTGACACGTTTGCGGAGGCGCTCAGCCGCGCATCTGGCCTTGAACAGCAAACGGGAAGTGTTGACGTTGCTGGAATGCAGCAGGTTGGCGAGCGCGTAGAAGCGCCGGTTGATACGCTCACGGCAGAAGACGTACTGCGGCAGGATGCACCCGTGCAGGAAGAAGTCGCTGTAGAACAGGAAACGCCTGTACAGCAGGAAGAGGTTGTTGCAGAAAATGAAACAACCAATGTGCCTGTAGAGCAGGAAAAGACTAAAACACCGACGGCCGCGCAAGAGGCTCAAACGCAAATGAACGATGAAGACTATGCAGCGGCAAATACAAAAGCGGACGCGAAAGCCTATGCACCGGTTGATGGTTCCGACCCGAAGTTCTACACGAAGCGAAAGTACGACTTTCGAAAGTCGGAACGCGAGGGAAAGCAAATCACAATCGAAAACGTGAACGATGCACAGAGTGCCAATCGCATTATAAAGCTTTTGGGAAATGATAGCATTCCCTTTGCAACTACAAGAATTTTCACCAATAACCCAGAGGTGGCACAGCGTTGGTGGGGATACATTGATTATCAAGTGAAAGCAAACAGCGTTTCCGAATACATTGAAGCGTTGAAAAACCCGGACGTTGACAACGTGGTATTTGAAGGGCAGAACGCGTCAACCATGCCCACCTTTTATTACAAGGACGGTAGCTGGCATGTTGATTTCAGTGGTGTGACGGAGCAACAGCGTGCGCTTGCGAATGCGATTGAAGCAGAGGGGCTTGAAATGGCATACGCCATGAAATCCCCCATTGAACGCACGACGGAAAACGCCGACTACGTATCGAACCGCAATGCGGGAAGCCGTGCTATGTGGAGCGTGATTGCCGAAGAAAAACAGGAAGCCAAAGCACAGGCCGAGAAAGAACGCGCGGCGCAGGAAGAGCAAAGGAAAGCTACGCTCGATACGCCGGTTGACGGAAAGCTTGCGCCCGAAGTGCCGACTACGACGAAGGAGCGCGTATCGAAGCTGTTATCGTCGGATGCGACGGCCGAAACCGTGAAGGTTGAAGACATTAACGTTGACCCGGATACGTATCGGTTTAAGGGCGACGTTGATGAAAGAGGCGTTACAAAGCCGCTCACGGGCGATTATAAGCCCGGTTTGTCACAGCCGCTTATCCTGCACCAGCGCCTTGACGGCACGTTGTACGTCGCTGACGGCCACCATAGGCTTGATTTGGCAAAGCGTAACGGCGTGCAGGAAGTATCGGCGGTTATCCTGAAGGAAGCTGACGGATTTACGCCTGCTGATGTACGTGTGTATGCTGCCTTACGCAACCTTTCACAGGGACGCGGCACGTCGATTGACGCGGCAAAGCTGTTCAGAGACGCGGAATTCACGCGCGAAGAGCTGGCAGAGTATGGTTTGAGCACGAACGAAACCATCGTCGAGCAGGGTATGAACATTGCGAACCTGAGCGAGGACGCGTTCAATCGTGTTGTGAATGGCGAGATTCCCGTATATACCGGCGCCCTTATGGGTGAAATGTTCGCGGACGACGTTGCGCGGCAGAACACTTTCCTGAAAGAGATGCACGGCAAGAATCTGACACAGCAGGAACAGCGGTATCTTGCAGAGGACATTCAGCGCGCCGTTCCTGTCGAGCGCGAAGGTGAACAGTTGGCGTTTGATGACGCGCTTTTCCAGCAAATCAACACGAACCTTGCCGAACGTGCGCAGATTGCGAGTGGCCTTAAAAACCGCATGACGAAAGAAGCCGGACAATTTTCCTCACTTTCGAAGGCCAAAACGGTTGACAAAGTTGGAAAAGTGGGGCAAAATGTACTGGACGCGAAAGCCAACAAAGCGCATGCGCAGACGGTACAGGCCGCATTGCAGTTGCTTGAAAGCTATCACCTGAGCACGGATACTGGCAGGCAGGTGCGCGATGTACTGGACAAATACGCGACTGAGCTGGCAGAATCGAAGATAAGCAAGAGCAAAGCAATCGATGCCGCGTACGACGAAATCATGCAGATTGCAGGAAGGGGACAGCAAAATGAAGTACGAGGGCAAAATGAAGGAAATGATGTTACAGGCAATCGTGCAGGGCTGGAAGGACAGGGAGGAACGGGAGAAGTATCTTCAAACCTTGCCGCAGGAGGAACGGGAGGCGTACTTGAAGGAGGACGAGGAACGGTTGAAACTGCGCAGGGAGGGGAAAATCTAAACCCGCAATACTCCGTCCGATTTGATGAAGATGAGCGCTTAGACGCGCTCATTAGTTTTGCGCGTGACAACCATGCGGCTGATCTGTTGCAGGACTTGTACGGCAAGAAGCTCAGTAGCCTGTTTGGCAGTCGTGACACGCGCACGTCGTTTGAGCAGGTGAACCCCGTGCGTATCTTGAAGACGCTGGCGGCGAATCTGGGCACGCAAATCTACACGGCCGACATCAAAGACGACGTGATCATGGGATACTATGATCAAGCGGCGAGGGCGATTGTTGTTGACGAAAACAGCCTTTCCAATTTGAGAGTTGGTCTGTTTGGCATTGGACAGTATGTGTATGATGCGATAGGCGATAAATTCAAGCTGCGAGGCATTACGCGCTTTGACTTTTTCAGGGAATTCGCAGAATACATGACGCACGCAACCGATGATGTTAACCCAATGTTCCGCTCGAATTTGAGAAGCCTTGTAAACGAGAAGATGTTTAAGGCCATCGAAGATGCGCGTGCGCAAATCATCATGTACTCCAGCCTGTCCGACGTGCAGCAGACGATGAACCGCGTGCGTGATCGATATGAAGAGCGCGCAGGGAAAAAGTCTATGCGAAGATTGATTCGCGACTTTTACATTAACAACGTGAACGCGCCGTTTGCCGCCAACACGGTTGATCGGATAACCGGCACGGATGCGCTGTCGCTTGCCGCGCGTTATCTGCCCTATGCGAAACGCATGTCTGACTCCATCCTCACGCGCGAATATGTGCACCCGGACGGCAGCCGCGGCGGCGATAGCTTTGCTGACGTGCTTCAGAAAACCGGCGTAACGACGGAGAATCAGCTGAAGGTTTTCACCTACATGTTGCTACAGCATGAGCAGGAGACACGGAAAAATACGCGCACTCAACGCAACAAAATGACGGGCGAAATCGAAGTCGTAGAAGCGCCTATCTATATCTTCCCGGAAAAGACGCTGTATCAAGAAGAAATCGAAATGGCAGAGATTGAACAGCAGATTCCCGGCGTTGAAAACATGGCGAAGTCGATTCGCGCATGGTGGACGCAGTTCATGCAGGACTGGTACGTCAAAGAAGGTTTCATGCCGCAGGAAGAGTTTGCTGTATGGCAGACGAAGTATGCGAACTACGTTCCGCATTTCCGATTCGGGAAAGAAGGAACGGACGGCACGGTAAAGCGCTCAAAGGGTAGCGGCAGAGATGTCATTAACCCGCTCGACACGTATGTTGAATACATTCAGAGCATCGTAAACCGCGCACAGCAGAATCGCGTTGCCAGAACCTTCCACCAGTTGTACCAGACGAACTCGAGCATGAGCGCAATTGCCAAATACGTACCTGTATCCGGCGTTGACGAGTATAAGAAATGGTCGCAAGATATACAGGCGTATCTTGATCTGTCCAATGGCTTTAATCCGGCCGACGTTTTCGACAACATGGCGAAAATGACGAGGAAGAAAGGCTCAGACGGACAGAATCTGACGGTGTATCTGGAAAACGGCGCGATTGTACGATACGAAATCACCGACCCGTCGCTATATAATCTGCTGTCTGGCAGAGATGGCCGCAACCTGAACACGTTTGCAAGAGGGTTGAAGCGCGTCACGAATACGTTTGCGCGTCTGACCACCGGCATCAACCCGATGTTTTCCGTGAAAAACGCAATCCGCGATATGCAGCACTCTATTAACTGGGGTTCGTGGGCAAGCAACTACGGTAGCGGCGTTGCGAAATGGATGGAGAATTTCGCCTACACAGCCGATAACTACATCAAAGAACAGCGCGGATTGAAAACGGATGAAGCGTATGCGCAGTACCGTGCGCTGGGCGGCGGCGAATCAGAGCGGTACAACACGCGCGATTACAAGAGCGTGAAGGGACTGCGGAAAGAGCTGCTTGGCCAGAACCCGACGGCGTTTGAAACGGCGAAATCGATTGTGTGGAAAGCCATGACGTGGGAGGACTTGAACAACATCATCGAGATGAACTCCCGCCTGATCGAGTATCGCTTTGGCAAACAGGAAACGAAAACGCTTGAAGGCAGGAAGCGCGCATTCATGAACGCGCAGGAAGCGACGGTTGATTTCCAGCGCAGAGGCTTGGGCGGCGTTGGTTCCTTCCTGTCTGCGGCCATTCCGTTTTTCAACGCGACGGTGCAAGGCATTGATCAGCAGGTGCGCATGTTCTCCAGCGGCGAACGTAGCAGACTGGGCACGCGTCTCGCCAAAACGACGATAAACAATGCGCTGATGGGCGTATTGCAGGTGCTGATGGTTGGCGTGTTCGGCGACGACGACGACAAGGAAGGATACTCTTGGCTGCTTGACAGCACGAAGAACGACTTCTTCCTGTTCCCGCTTCATTGGATTGACAACGATGTCGCGCGCGGTTTCGTTCGCCTGCCGCTTGCACAGGACGCGCTTTCGAAGGGCATGTTCGCGTTCGGACGCAACCTTGCCGCCGGAACGCTGGGCGAAGAGTATCAGGATGAGTTTTCGGTTGACCTGCTTAAAACGGCCTATGACATTATCTTAGACCAGATTCCGGACACGTCGATTTTCAGCTCGTTTATTGACGTCCTGCTGAATCAGACGTGGTACGGTACACAAATGGAGTCTGACTATAAGCAGAAGCTGAGCGAAGTCAACCGAACGAACACCAATATGCCGGAGTTTTTCAACTTGCTGGCGCAACGACTGAGCGCCATGGGCGCTCATGGCAAGTTCGCCTCGCCTATCATGCTGAAATACCTGTTTCAGCAGAACACCGGCGTTATCGGGCAGTTCCTCATTCCGATGCTTTCCCCGGATGCCAACAGCAACCTGAATCCGCTGCGCGCATTTTGGACGACGTGGCGCAATTCGCTGACGCTCGAACCGGCGTATACGAATAAGGTTCGCGGTACGTATGATGAGCTGTCGACGATCATTGAAACGACGATCAACGACGGCAATGCTGGCCTAATCGGCGGACAGCTAAAGCCCGGCTTGACATCGGCAGAGGCGGCAGAAGCCTATGAGCAGGCGCTTGACTTTCAGAACGGATTAATTAAGCGCACCGATCAGGCGGTCGCTCAAATTTACGGCGAAATCAATTCAATCAACGCGAACGAGACACTGAGCGCCTCCGAGAAGGAAACGCTGGTGGTCGCGAAGCAGAAGGAAATTGTGCGCGCACAGGAAGCTGCCAACGACGAGCTGAATGAATGGTACGATCGTTATTGCGCAGATGTATCCTTCCTTACGCGTCTGGTTGGCCGTCAGGCAGTCATTAGCCCGTATACGGTTCCGCAGAAGCTTTCGCGCAAGTTTGGCTATGGCGTTGACGATGTGCAGCCGATGTTTGAGTATGGCTATGATCTGGCCACCGAGCTGAAGAGCGAAACTGGAACCGGCTCTACGCAGACGTATCCAAATCCGCGATACAAGTCTACGTCTTCCGAAAAGAAGCCGTATGAAGTGTCAGAAGAAGACAGGCCCGGCTTCGACGCGGCGTACATTGAAGAGTATGAAACGCTCTTTAATGAGGAGGCCAACGCGCTTGAAGAGCTGCCGATTGAAGACCAAAAGAAGATACTGGTCGGCATTCACAAGAAAGCACAGCAAGCTGCCGTGGATTGGTATTTCGAGAACCGCACAACTGAATAATGAAAAAAGCCGCTTAGGGATTGATTCCCTGAGCGGCTTTTTTTATTTGTACTGATTGATCATCGCGGCAACCCTTGCAGACTGCGCGCGCATTTCCGCGTGTATGGCCTTCCACGCATCCGTCATGCCCCTTGCGTATTCCGGATTCGAGCGGTATGCCTCCGTAGACTTGTACTTTTCGATCATCCGTTCGACGACGGCGTGCCCCTCGTCGTTGAAACGTATGTGCGCATCTGCCATGTCGCGGAACCATTCCGCCGCTTCCGGGCAGGAATCCTTTAATGCGTAGGCCTTTTCAATCTTCTCTTTCGCCTCCGCAACATTACCATACATTTCGTCGTTTACCAGCTTGATTCTCATCATTGTATCATCCTCCAATGCACTGTCTTAAATCACGTAAATCGTCCGCGTTGAAAGTGAAGCTGCCCATGAACGGAATATCCATCGTCAGCTTGCCTTGCGCCTGTAGCTGAGCAAAGGCCGCGTCGTACAGAGTGTCAATATCAACCGTGCCATCCTCGTGGATGATTCCCAGCGCCTTGAGCGTGCTGTTTTGCGCGGCGCTGGTCATGATTGTATCCATCTTCCCGGCGGCTATGCCGTATACCACGCCCAGCACAAATTGACGCTTGTTGTCCAGCCGCGGCATGATCCTGCTTTGCAGCCAGTTGCCCACGCCGGTCTTGATGTCGTTTGCGGTTGCGGTCGCCATGTGTGTCCCTGCCTTTCAAAGGCGACGGGGCATCGCTGCCCCGCCGCGTCGGTTGTGCTCAGGCCGCAGTAGTAGCGGTGCCCGTGGTCGGTACGACGAAGCTGTTATACCTGTCCATCGGCTCCGGGCAGATGTTGGTCTTCGGGATGACCATCTTGGTCATGCCGTTGAGAGCCGCGATCTGCTGCGCCATGCAGCCGATGGTGGCGGTCTGCGTGGCGTTCCACACGTCCTGCTCGCACAGGCGACGGTTCACGCCGTCCAGCTTGCCGTCAAAGTACTTGTAGACTTCAAGCATCTTCTGGTCGGTGTAGGTGTTCGCGTCGCGGAGCTTGACTTCCGTTTCCAGCTCGGCGATTCGCGCGGCCTGAGCGGCTTCGTAACGGCTGATATAGTTGACAGATGCCTTCTCTTCGCCGTTCATCTTGTCGCTAATGCCTTTAACCAGCGGAGCACCGGCCACAGCCAGCCCACCCAGCACAGTGCCGATGATACCCAGCGCCTGAGTACCACGTCCAGCAGTCCATTCCATAGTTTGTACCTCCGTGTCATATGATGTAGGTTGCAACCTCGATTAAAATTATGACAGGCGGAGAGGAACGGTGCGGGAAAGCGCGCGGCGTTGGCGGGAAAAATAATATTTTTACATCCGATCGGAAAGAAGAAAAGCCCAAGATGAAAATCTTGAGCTTTCCCCTATCATGCGAAACACGTATTGTCTATACACACGTATATTCTACACCACTTCCCGCCCCTTGTCAATACGTTCCATGATTTTTTCTATGCGCGGCACGATCTGCCCATGTAGGCGCTTGGAAACCGCGCTTCTGTCCATGCCGACCGCCGCGCCAATGTCCGCATACTCCATGCCCCAGACCATCCGGGACGCGGCGATCTGAATGTCCGTCCGCGAAAGCCGCGCCTCGATGATGAGACGCAACATTTCAGAGGATGAGAGGCCGTCAAACTGCGGATACTCGTCATACGCCGACACTACACATCGCCCACTTCCATAAGCTTTGCTTCCAGCTTTTTGACCGCAAGCGACTTCATGTTGTAGACGGTCTGGATGACGTAGTTGAGGTGATATGCGATTTCATTGACCGATTCGTGAGAGAGGTACAGGCGGCGAAGCACCTCCCTCTCCTCGTCGTAGTCAAGAAGGTTGATCAGGCGTTCCGCGCGCAGCTCCTTTTCCAGCTCGCTGTTCAGCAGCCTGTCCATTTTCGCCTTCATTTCGTCGATCTGCGCAATGGATTCAAGCAGCTTGTCCGGGCGTGCGGAGGTCTGGACGGTCTCGCCGCCGTACATGCGCGTGATGCTCGTCCGGCGATCTTCCAGCGCCTGTATTCGCTCGCGGCAGCGCGCGATATGCCCTTCAGCGTAAAACGCATCAAGCAGGATCGTTTCCGCCCGGCTATTCGTCTTCGCTTTCCGGCGCATCGTCCACCTCCATCCCCGCGACGACCATTGCAATCAGCCTGTCGCGTCGATAGTCCATGATCTTGTTGACCAGCTTTTCGATGATCAACAGAACGCCCATGCCTCCGAAGAAAGATACCCAGTCCATTTATCACACCTCCACTTTAAATTTCCGTCTCGCATACTCCGCCATGAGAAGCGCTTCGGCCATGCCGTCATTGTCTTTCGAACATCGTGGCGTGCGTCGCAGAGAAACGTCCGGGAAAAGGCTTTTGCAGGTGCGAATGCTGGCCGCTTTGTCAGAACCGAGGCTGAATTCCTTTTTCCACTTTTTGGGCGGCACAAGCTGGTACGGGATATGATTTGCATCCAACACGCCCTGAATGTAGCCGAATCCCTCGCCGAAATGAAACATAGAGGTCACGCCCTGTCCGGGCATAGCGCTCACCTTTTCAACGCATGCCATGATGGCATACATGTGCTCGTCATCAACGATTCTTCTGAACAGCAACGGCAGATTGACTTCTTCCATTGACATTGTGTTTACCGCGATTTCGCCTTCGCACATTTCAATCCATGCCACACCGCCACTTTTGCCGGGGTCAATGCCGATGAAAATCTGGTTCATGCTCGCTCCTTCTGCTTTTCCCGCGCATTCTTCAATCTCGTGGCCAAAGCTTCTTTTTCTTCCGGCGTTAGCTCTTTCTTCGTCCTGTACGGATTTTTGCCGTTTCGGAACGCGTGCAACGGGCACTGAGTAGACGGGCACAGCTTCACTTCGTTGGCCTGTCCGCAACAGCAGTCAAGGCACTTTGCGCGGATTGCTTTCAGCGGCGCTTTGATTTCACTCATGGTTTTCAACCTCCTGTATCCTGTCAAATGATTCCTTGAAGTCCAGCTCCAGTCCAATTTCGTCCCAAACCTTTTCAACTGCCTCCGTGCTGGTCAGCGTGTCAATCACGCATGCATCCAGCGTTTGCAGGAAGCGTTTGCACCGTGCGCGTCCGTAGCCCTCAAGGCTGTGCAGGGTTAGGCATGCGGCGGCGTAGATGGTCTTCAGCACGGGCGACGTGGCGCAATTGAAACCTTCCTTCCAGCCCTTGTCGAACGCTTTCTGCAGGTCGTCGGGCGTGATACCGTTTTTCACCAGCGCGTCCTTGCGCTCTTCAATGGTCATGCGCCGGTACGCCGGTGTCTTGCGCGGCGCTTGCTTCTTGGCCTTTCTCCTTTGTTCGCGGTTCATGTTAGTCCTCCCTATGTACCGACCGTTCGGTGTCGAATCCGTCCGGGTAACGCTTTTTGAGCTTGAGAATGTTGCGCTCGGCGACTACACCCATGTCCCAGCCGCGTACCGTACACAGCTCAGCAATCCCCCATAGCAAGTCACCTACTTCAAGACACAGCTCCACGGTGTCCAGCTCGTGCCCTTGATATACCTTTTGGTAAAGCGAATGGATTTCACCAACTTCTCCAGCGATTTCGTGTAACGCGTGTAACTCCATCTTTTCATCCGTCAGATTTTGATTGATTGTACGCGCGGCAAGCTGCTGGTATTCGCTGAAAGTCAAGCTCATTTGTTTTCGTCCTCCCCTACGATTAGCTCTTTGGCGTATGGCAACGTCTCAATCCAATGACAGTAATCGTGCCATTCGTCCAACTTATGGTTCTTTCGCGCGTGATACTGGTTGCGCAGCACCTCATAGTTCAGCATCACGGTTCGGCGTTGATTGTACGAACTGGGGAGCAGTTGAACCATTTGCCACCAATACTTCTTCATGTTTTCCGCGCGTTTCGATTCCTCTTTCATGGGCTTGACTTTTGCTTCCAAATAGCGCCGTCTTGCGTAATTAAGATACTTAATCGTGACGGTTAAAGCATCTAACCAATCGCTCTCCCAAGCTCCACCGCATCCCTTCTCCCAATACTCATCGACCAAGTGTTCATGGCTAAAATCTTCGAGTACAAATTCCTTATCCGCGATCTTGTGCATCGTCGAGCACGAATTTTGCACTTTGCCAACATAATAAGTGTCTGCTTGTTTCCACCAATACAACGGCGCAGTTACGTCCGTGTATACCATTACCATACGCAGAAACTTTCTATGGTCGGAACCGGCCTTACAAAGCGTCTTCATCAGCTTCAGGTCGTTGTCTCCACAGTCATAACAGCTGTTGGTTTCGCACTTCTCCATGTAACCGCATTGTGGGCATCCTGCCTCTTCGCAAGGTTTACTGTCGCTCTTGCTCCAACTGTTCTTCGGATTTCGCATTCCGCGAATCGCTGCTTCCCAACCATAAACTTCCGTGTTTTCGATCTTAATCATGCTTCTTCCTCCTCCGGCGGCTCGGGCAGTGCGCCCGCTTTCGGCATCCACCAGTGTACCGTGCGGAGTTTCATGTATTTCCACTCCCACGTATGCTTATCCTCAAAAAAGCCTTTATACTGTCCGTAGTCCCACGTGTGCACACCATCGCTTACAACTACCTTCTCGCCGATGATCGGCAACATCTCTTCGACGCTAATTTATGGTGATTTCTCTTTGTCCTTGATGATAGCTTCCAGCACTTCGATTTGCTCCAGCGCGTCTCTGGCCAAACCACGATAGCACGTCGAGTAGAGATAATTACATTTGTTGCAATCGTCTTTTACACAGCACTTCAGCGATATTTTGATGCCTTCACTGATCATGTCCATCTTTTTCACCTCCGTTGGTAGGGACATTTATGTCCTCACCAGTGGTTGTTTCCTTTTTCGCAACAGCTACTCCGTGCGAACAGTAGTCGTCGCGGTCTGGCTCATGTACGAAGCAAGTATAGCTCCCATTAAGCCAATGCTTGCAACGTACACATCGCACAACACGTTCGGCATCCAGATTTGGCATGCCTTCAATCGTATTTTTGATGTGTATATAAACCTTTCCAACAGCAAGCCTTGTTTCCGTTGATAGTTCTTCCCATTCCGGCAATACCTCGTTTATTGGTTGTTTCATCAATTTGTTCAACAGTTCGCAAACGCTAATAAGATCATCATTCATATTATTTCCCCCTGTTCCATGCTTCTATTTGTTGGCGATGAACTGCTCTGTTAACATTGCTTCTTCCTCCTTCGGCGGCTCGGGCAATTCCATCCAGTAAACAGCCAAGCCTTCGTTTAAGCTATTCATTGCAAAAAAGTGGCCAATACGGTAATACTTTGTGATATACACATATCCGTCTTCGTCGCAAACCAGAACCCTCTTGCTCTCATTGCACTTTGGACGACCATCTTCCTTGTGCACCCACTTCGGCACCTTTGCTTCGAGAGCTTCAATGTATTCAAGCGCGTCACGCTGGAGTTGAACAATACAAGCAAACTCTTTCGCATACTGGCAGTCATCGCAATACGTGTCGTCGTTATTATTGGTCATTCTCAACGCTTTCTTGATCTCTTCAGGCGTTCTCATTGTTTGTCTCCTTTCTCTTCTTCCATATCGGCGCAATATCCAGCTTATCCGCAATCTCGGGATGCATCTGGAAAGTTTTGCAATAATCGCAGTTTGCCTCTGCGCAAACAAAAAGTGGAGCATATGCCTTCCCAAACCATTTTGAGGGGCAGGGGATGAAAACCGCATCTGGGAACAGACTTTTCCATGCCTTTTCCCAGCTCGGATATACCCATTTGAACGGTTCTGACTTTTCGGGGTTTTCTTCTGCCCATTCCATCACGTCCTTTTCGACTTCCTCGAAATCCGGATTGAAGGGCAGTTTGAAGCCACAAACCTCTTCCTTTTCAAGCCACACTGGGCAGTTGACGCACGTCAAGTCTTTGCACATTCGAAGTGCCTGCTTCATAACTTCGACAAACTCAGCCATTTTGTTTTCCTCCTTTAAAACCTTACAGTTTTGATTTTTTTTGAGTTTTGCTTTCGGTTTTATCTTGCTCTACCGGCGGTATATATAACGCTCCGCCGGTAAAGCCTGTTGCAACGTTGCTCGCAGAACGTACAATTTGGCTTATCAAGTCGTTGTTTGTTCGGCCACCACAAAATTCTTCTCCTTCCTTCAACGCAAGTCTATATGTATTAAACCTGCTTCTGTCTTCCGGTGTCATTTCATAAATGTCGATTGCTTTGGAAAGCTGTTCTTTCTTCAACGTCAAGTTCTCGAATTCTTCTTTTCGCTTGGAAATGGCAACCTGTAATTGTTCTAATTGTTCACTTAAATGTTTTTTCTCAATTCTCAAACACGACAAGTTGTCTTTTGCCACATCGATAGCAAGAGCAAGCTGTTTTGCATTATCATAATCTCGCTGGATACTTGCAAGCAAACCATTCAACGAGTTTTCGTCTAATAGTTTGATGATTTCGCACATGGCCGCTTGTTTCTGCGCTCCGATTTTCGCATCACTTGCGGTAATCAATCGATTAATATATCCGATTGAATCAGCTATCATATCCTTGTTCATACTGTCTCCTTCCTTTCTTCGCCAGCAGCCAGTTTTTGACTGCCAAAACTAACCAGTACACCGTGATTAGGCTAAAAACGCTGTGCTGCATGCCCTGCATGATTGCCACAACGGACGCGATCAGGGCAAGCAGCAGCGTCAAGATGAGGTCGACCATCAGCAAAACGGGGTCGGCGCGTCCGACAGGTCGTCGTTGAGTCTGCCCAGCAGCACCAGATGCACTGTGCCGTCGCTGCGCCTGGTCAGGCGGTAGCTGCTGTGCGGCAGGTGGTCGCTGGCAAACTTCATGGCTTCCGTCCAGCTGTGGAAGGTCAGGTCGGTCGGGATGCTTTCGAGCTTATCCATCGTCAATCACTCCATGTAGATTTTTTTGAGCCGGGATTTTGCGTAGTAGCGGGGCGTGTACTTGTCCTTGATGTAGGACGCGTACTCCGGTCCGGCGGCGGCTGGCGCGTGTTCTGGGCGCGCCAGCGGGCGTAGCTGACGCATGCGGCGTGGCATTCCGCCGTCCTTTGCGGGCAGTCCTTGCAGGGCGGGATTCTCATTTCGGCGCATCTCCTCTCGCAATCTCGACGTAGGTCTGTCGGGCGGGGTTGTACAGCAGCGGGAAGCTGCCGGTCACGCCGTCGCGCTGCTTGGCCACGTTGATGAGCAGATACGCGTAACCGGTCTTGATGTAGAGCGGGTACAGCTCGCGGTCGCTCGGCATCGCTTCGTCCACGTCCTTTGTGCGGTGCATCAGGATTACGTTGTCCGCGTCCTGTTCGATCGAGCCGCTGCCTTTCAGCTCGGACATTTCCGGTTTTTCTCGGTCGCCGGTGCGGTTAATCTGCGCCAGCGCGACGACCGGGATATTGAGCTCAAGCGTCAGCTCCTTGAGCACGCGGGAAACGTAGGAGACGCGCGTGTATTCGTTTCGGTCAACCTGCCTGTCGCTCGACCGGATGAGCTGGAGGTAGTCGATGATCACCACGTCACACCTGCAATCTCTGGCCGCTGCGCGAATCTCGGCGCGCATGCGCTCAATATCTCCGACGTGCTCGATGTAGGTGATGGGCAGCGTCGCCAGCTCGTTGAGCGCGCCGGTGATCTGCGTCCAGTCTCCATCCGTCAGGCCGCCGGTGCGGAGCTTGGCCGGGTCGAAATCCACGCCGCCCTGCACCTGCCGGAGAATCAGCCGGTTGGCCTGCATCTCGCGGGAGATGTACACCACCTGCTTCCCGGCCTGCGCGATGTGCACCGCCAGCCAGAGCGCGAACGCCGTCTTTCCGACTGCCGGTCGTGCGCCGATGACGGTCAGTTCGCCGCGGTGGAGGCCGCCCGCGAGTATGCTGTCCAGCTCCTCAAGCCCGGTGGTATACGGGGATTCGCTTGTGCGGGCGTCCAGCAGGGTTATAGCCGCCACGGCGGCGTCAACCTGAGTAACTGTAACGGTCAGGCTATCGCCGGTTTTAGAGGCATTGGAGAGCTTATCAAGCGTGGTCGTCAAATCAGCGTCTTTGTCCGCTAAATCCGTCTCACAGGTCTTGAGCAGCTCGGTAAGGCGGCGGCGGACGGCCGCGTCCTTGACCAGCCTGACGTGCGTACCGTACATGGTCTTGACCAGCGCATTGTTTGCCGCATCGATCAGGTGCGTCATCAGCTCGCCGCCATCCGGCAGTCCGGCCATCTCGTCCGTGATGGAGGCGAAGTCCGCGATGTGGTTGCGTATCGCGACTTTCTGCATCACGCTGTAGATGCGGCGGTTGATCGGGTCGGCAAAGTCGGTCTCGGTCAGCGGCGTGCTGCTGGTCATGAGTTCCGGAAACCGTGCCAGCGCGCCGATTACGTATTGCTCGCTCATCGGGCAGGACAGCGCGTCACCAACCATTGCGTCTCCACTCCTCATCCGTCATCGGTCCTTTCGGCGGTTTGCCGGTGGGGTTGATTTCGTCCTCCCAGCGCTCCTGATTGAGCCACGTGGACGGGTTAGGGATGTACTGCCCGCCGTCCTTCGTCCACGCGTCCGACTTGCTTTGAGTAACTACGGCAACAACCATGCGCTTGAGCAGCTCCTCGGAGGGCTTGATCTTTGCGAACGCCTTGCGCGCCGCGCCCTTGCCGACCTTGCGGGGGTAGATAGCCCAGAACTGCTCAAAGCGCTCGTCGCAAGGGGAGGGGGCGCGCGGAATGTGTGGGGAGGGGATACCCTTGGGGGTTCCGGCCAGTGAAGATGGTCTGTGATTTTCGTCGTCGTCCTTAGTCGTCTTCTTCTCGTCTTCGACCGGCGTTCGCTCCCCCTTGGGGGATGTCACTACGTTAGTAGTGACAGGGGGGATATTATTCTTAGTACTTGATTCTTTAGTACTTAGTTCTTTAGTATTTAATTGTCCCGGATTTTCTACCGGTTGATTTTCTACCGGTAGGTTTTCTACACCTTGTTTCCCAGACGGTTGTTCGAAGATGTTGTACTCGTATTCGATTCTGCCCGTTTTGCTTTTGCCGGGCATGATCTTGTCAACGCGCAAGTAACCATGTTCGCCCAGTTCCTTCAGCGCGGACTTCACGGCACTTTCGTTTTCAAGGCAGATGGCGCACAGCCCGTTGATGGTGTAATCCCAGTCATCCGGCAAAGACAGCATAACGGACAGCAATCCTTTTGATTTGAGAGACAGGCTCTTATCGTTGAGGTGATGGTTTGCCATGACGGTATAATTTTTTGTTTTGGAAACGCGGAACACACTCATTTGAACACGACTCCCTCTCTCTGCCCGATCTCCACGCCGTCAAAGATTTCGCCGGTCTCCTTCCACTCTGCGATCATCGCCTTCGCGTCCACCTTCGGCGGCTGCGGAGCGAGGAAGCGCTCAGGGATTTTTGCAATGTCGGTGACCGTGAGGGACGGCGGGAACTTCTGGATTGTATAATTTCCGGCGGTGGTCTTGAACTTCTTCACGCCCAGATTGATCATGGTGTTTTCCACAAGCGATTTGAGCTTTTCCGCATTGTGCTCAAGCGCACTTTGACGGGCGGCAAGGCGCGTCTTCTCGGCCTTCACAGCTTCGATTTCTGCCTTGAGATTGCGTGCAACCTTCGCTACGCTGTCGATTTTCTGTTCAATTTGGTCACAGGTAAGCTCGTATTCTTGGCAGATATTGTCAAATTCTGCGTCGGTCAGCTCGTCGCTTTCCAGAATCTGCATGATATTTTGGAATTGGATATTCAGGTCATAAAGGTTCATGATTTGTCTCCTTCCGACTTGATTTCGTAGTACTCGCAGATGGACTTATCCACAAGCGCGAGGTCGTTGTCAATGGTCAAAGTGTCAAACATGCCGATTGGCGTTTTTGTAACATCGTTGCCGTCCGACTGCGTCCTGAAGACGTGTTGGCCGTTGTCGATCATGCACCGCAGGCACATCGTAAACATGCCCTCTACGCACACCTTTTCATCCAGCAGCTTGCCGATGGTCTTAGGCTTGACGTTGCCGAAGTCGTTGGTGTCCTCGTGCATCATCACGTACACGCGCTGGTTGGTGTTGAGCAGGGAAATGAACTCGATGAATTTCCAATATTGGTCTCCGATGGTGTTATAAAAGGTGTACAAGGAATTACCAGCGCCGGACTGTGCGTGCCCACGCATAAAGCTGTTGGTGATGAGATAGCCCGCGTCGTCAATGACGATGATCGGCGTTTTGGTCTTGCTGATTGCAGCCTTTACCTTGTCGTAGTCGTCCGTGCGGTAGCACCGGAAGCCCGCCGATTTGAACGGCAGGGGCTTGCCCAGCACGTTGATAACCGCCACGTCGGCGGGGTTGAGGTTGCGGAGGGAAGCGGACTTGCCGCTTCCCGACTTGCCGATGATCAAAACCGGATACGCCATAATTGAGCCGCCTTTCTCTTATGCCCACGGAAGTTCGTCGTCTTCGTATTCTGCGGGCATGCCCATCGCGCTTGCGGCCGCCATGCTGGCCTGTGCGGGGGTCTGCTGGCGCGGTGGCTTGGGCTTGGGAGTCGCCACGCCCATCTTGATCTGCGCCGTAGAGCAGCCGTAGAAGGGGCGTACGGTGGATTGCAGCTCGCCCGTCTGCTGGTTGTAAAACTGTTCTTCCCTGAAGACCACGCCCAGCAGCTTGTTGGTCAGCGTCTTCTCGTCCCAGTTCCAGGTATATCCGATATTGGATTCCTGGATCGCCGTGATCAAGCCTTTGAAGTAAGGGTTGGTGTCGCTGGTGCCCTTCACCGTCGTACCCTGCATGAGGATGGCAGGCCATTTGGCATTGTCGTTAAACTGCTTCTTGCGGTCAAACTGTTCGCGGATGGTTCCGGCGTACTCGCCCTCAGCGATTTCAAGCGCGATCTGCAAGCAGGGGTCGTTGCTGTTCGGGAATGTACTTTCTCGCGCCGAGAGGATGCGGCACACATAGCCGCCCACGGGGAGTTTCGCAGGGCTTTCACCGGCGGTGTACGCCTTTGTCTGCGCGTAGTCATTAGTTGGTCTCATGATGGTCTCTCTCCTTCTCTAACCGCTCAAGTTCGGCGGTGTAATAGTTGATCAGGCTCTCCTGTGCGCGGATTTTCTCCAACAGGATTTTGACAAGCTGCTCAGAATCGAGCATGTTCATTTGGCAACGTCCTCCTCTCTTTGCAGGTTGGATAGTTCGTTTTTGTAGTGGTCGATGAGCATCAGCAGAGTCTTGACACGATTCGCGGGTGTTTCCGGCTTCAAGTTCGAGTGCAAATCTTCCAGTCGGAAATAATCCGCCGCGAGTTCTATCGGCAAGTCTAAAATTTCGAGCGTGTCATAGACTTCCGATAGCTTCCACGGCGCTCTGCCGTTAAAGCGATTGCCAAGGCTGCACTTGTCCATTCCGAGGCGTTCCGCTAAGTCTGCTATGGTCATTCCGTTCTCCATCAGCGCGACGCGCAGCTTCAGATAACGGCGCTTCTTTTCCATGGGGTTCCCTCCTTCAAAAATTGGTGATCCCCGCGCCCGGCCTTGAACCGGCGTGCACCGTATGTGACGCGGGTAAATGGGTTCCCTCCTTCAACGCCCCGTCCGAGAAAGCACGTAAAAAGCGAACGGGACGCAGGAGGGAGGCGGTTGAAGGTTAATTACGCCTGAGCACCTCTTTGCTCACGGAGCCGCTGGCGGGACTTGAACCCGCAGCCTGCTGATTACGAGACAGCAGCTCTACCGTTGAGCTACGGCGGCAGGATGGGCGTTTCCGCCCATGCTTTGTCAATCCGGGACGGGCACAAACTCGCCGTTTCTCAAAATATAAAATATATTTGGAAGGAGGTTTTCCCCGTCGATCATTGCGCTCTTGACGCATATCGGATTGCGCTCCTCATCGTATTCGGCGAGCGTAATCCAGCTTCCGATTTTGGCTTTTATCATGCTTTTTACGCCGATTGCCGACACGACTGCACGGTCTCCGCTGGAGCTGATCTGCGCATCGTTTCCACTGGAACCGATCTTCGCATCGTCTCCGCTGGAGCCGATCTGCGCACCGTCTCCGCTGGAACCGATCTTCGCATAGTTTCCGCTGGTTGATGGTTTTGTAGACTCGATTATGCATTGGATTCCGATTTTTACAAAATCTCGGAAACTGAGTTTGGCACCGATTTTTATCTTTTTAGATGCACGTTTATTTTCCTCGCAAACTACCTTGTCTAACGCTTCTACTTCGGCAATTTCGATTAACTCTCCATTTTTGTCAACTAATGGATAATAGTCCAGGCAATCGAAAGGAGTCTCGCAGAAGTGCATCATGCCTTCCCTGCAACACGTTTCTGCTCCAGCTTCCTCAAACGTGCTGTTTTCTGCATATTGCTTCCCACGGCAAACCATCCCTTTACTAAACGCCTTGTATCCTTTCATATGCTACCTCCTTTGATTTTATGCTCTGCATGGTCGAACAATGCCAAGCTGTCGCTTACAGCATGTACACCATGGCGCCCATGCACAGCGCGTAGACCGGCAGGGACAGCGCCCAGCGCGTCGTCAGCGTGCCGTGATCGTACTTGTACGCGACTGCCGCGCAGAGCGCCAGACCGGCCAGCAGCATCAGGGTACATAAGATAAGGGTCATTATCTTCTATTTCCTCCTTTTCAATGTTACTTGTAAAAACTGCGGCGGCTATGTGTGGATTATGATTGATAAGTAGTTTCCACACCGTCAAAGCTCTGTTTCACGGTTTCCAATCGTGAATTTACTCGTTGCACAACTTCATAGAAGCCCACAGCTTTTAATCCTTGTCGTCCCATGGTTGTGACCATGATGTACCGTTTCCCGTCTTCCGTGAAATGCTGAATCATTGTGCCGGGATTGAATGCGCATTTCAGACGGAACTTCCAGTAGAGAAACCAGCTTTTCCTATCCATGTTTTCACCTTCTTCTCAGTCATTGTCAGTTGCCCCTCGCTCTGAGAGTATTTTTTTGGTCTCCCATCTTGACAACCAGAAGAAAACTTCTTATAATGGTAGTGCCCTGTTGGGCAATGAAGGAGGTTGACAATCATGACGAAAGTCGTTAAAGTCCTGACATTGCCCTGTTCCCGACACGGAGGGATCCGTGGCTGATGCGCGAGGGCGTATTGCGGCAGACCAACACTGCAAAAGTGATGCAACATACCATAGAAGCGTAGACGTTCATGCGCGAAGCGTTGAAGTGACGGCCATCATAGCGGTACCGCCCGCGTTGTTAAGGATATGGTTACTATTGAACATCATGGCAGTTTCCACGTTAAAAACGTAGTGTCAATGGTTCAACGCTTCTGCAATATGTTCGGGTGAAAAAAGTTGGGAGATAGGTTTTGTGGAACGTCACGAAACCTATTTTTATTGCTTTTCCACCGTGAACAGCTGCTCAAGGCTGCAATCCGGGAAGTACTTCTGACGGATTAGCGTCACCTCGTCCCAGGTAAATGGTGCAACACCGGTCATCTTATTGCGGAACGCTCGGCTCGAAACTCCGATACTCTGCGCAATATCTCGACGCAGAATACCTCTTTCGGTGATCTTCCCATTCAAAGCGCGGTACTTCGTTTCCACGTTCTCACCTCCAAACTGTACTTAATTGCTGTTTACGGTCTTATTATACTGTATCGCGTGGCAGTTGTCAATAGGTTTTTAGAAAAAAACTACCACAAAATGAAGTTTGATTATTGACACGCGAAGCAGAACGCGTTATAATATGAAGCGAAAGGGGGACGAAGGAAATGCGCACAGAGTTTATCGCAGAGCGAAAGCGCGAATTGAAGCTGACAAATCAGATGATTTCAGATTCGACCGGGATTGCGCTGAGCACTCTCGACAAAATAACGAGCGGTGCGAACACGAACCCGAAACTGGACACATTGCAGGAGCTGGCGAAAGTCTTACAATGTACATTAGACGATTTCGCCGACGAGCCAGCCGGCACGCAACAACAGCCGCCTCAGCCGTCCGTAAGTCCAGACGCGATTAAGGTTGCTCTTGACTACGACGCGTTGGATTACCGTGGCAAGTACGCCGTGCGAAGCGTCCTTGACGCGGAGAGCGCATATCTTAAGCGAGTAAGCGCAGAAGACTACCACACACCCGAAATGAATCAGAAGCGCGACGCGTTGCGCAGCATGCAAGACCAGAAAGCACAATAGCCCGGAAGCCCGGATTAACCGGGCTTGAGGTTATTGACGCAAGCGGATGATGTTGGCATCGGCTGCCGGTGCGGAGTTGATCCAGACGATTTCATCAACGAGATCGATGATCCGGAGCACCAGCGGATCGAGGGTCACGGATATCCGCGGATACGTGCGCCAATGTGACATATAATCACCTCCATGCGATGATTATATGAGCCAGGATGACATAATATTACAAGAGGGGAGGTGCAGAGCCGAGATTATGCCCCGGCTGACCGGCTGTTACCACCTGCACCAAAGACTAAACGATACGAGCCGGAAAAATGAAAGGGGAAAACAAAATGAGGAAAGCAGAAGCCTACTGGATGGAAAAGTACAATCGCTGGCAGATCGTCGCGTACCGCTGCGGCGTGCGCAGATCGTTTTACAGCGGCAAGCCCGGGAAACTCGGCAAGCACGAGGCCGAGGCCAAGGCCGACAAGTGGCTGAAGACGTTTGACACCACCAAAAAGGCGCATGACGCGCTGGATGCGTGGCTGGCAGACAAGCAGGCCAAGGTTGCGCCGACGACGTACAGGAGCGTATCGTTGACGGTCAACAAGTGGCTCCGGCAGCTGCCCAACAGGCAGATGGGGCGGCTGTCCGTCTACGACCTGCAAAAGGTGCTGGACGCTTGCGCCAAGGTCAACGCCAAGTCCACGGTCGAATATCTGGCGGGGCTTATGACGGAGTGGATCAAGTATTGCCGCCTGCGTCGGTGGGAGACGATCGACCTGCGCGATGGCGATCTTGAGATCGGAGGACACAGTACGCGCGCGCGCCGGGCGGCCAACGAGGACGAGCTGCACGCCCTCATGACGGCTACGCCGGATGACGACTGGTATACCTATGTCTACCAGTTCGCGGTCTTTACGGGCATGCGGCGCGGCGAGATGCTGGGCTTGCAATGGCAGGACGTAGACCTGGACAAGCGTCAACTCCGCATCAATCGCGCGGTTAACCGTCTCCAACTGACCACGGACGGCAAGACGAGCAACGCTATCCGCACGGTGCCGCTTCAGCAGGGCGCGGTCGAGGTGCTCAACGCCCAAAAGTGCATGCTGCGCAAGGCCGGAATCAGCGGGTTGGTGGTCTTCCCGTCGCCATTAGGCCTAACGACCAACACGAGCACTTTTGATAACCACTGGGGCAAATTTCGCGCCGCGCGCAACATCACGATCACCTTGCACGAGCTGAGACACACGTTTATCAGCATCTGCAAGGCCGACGTGCCGGAGCCGCTGCTCAAGCAGGTCGTTGGCCATAGCGTCAAGATGGACACGTACAAGACCTACGGCCACGCCGTTGCAAGCGATAGCAATAAGATCATCGGGCTGATGGATGGCAGCTTTGAGAGCGCGTTAGATTCCACGTTATAGCGCTTTTCAAAAGCCCAAAAAAGTCAATGATTACAAGGGTTTTGTGCGCGTTACGGTGTTTTCGCTCTGGAAAGGTGCGGGAAGATATGTGTTGTAAAATCCGATAATCGTATTGCAGATGGCTACACACAAAAGCGCGAAAAGTGCAGCAGGATACACAAAGAAGCAGGACGATACACGCAAGGCGAAACAAAAACCGCGTTACAAAACGCGTTACGGATGGTTGCAGGTGGTAAACAAGCGGAACAGTAATACTAAACCCCTTCCAGCTCGGCGCGGAAGGGGTCTTGTAAGATTATTCGTCTCTGTTAAGGTGAATAGCAAACGGGATGAGAATAATACACAAAACAAAGCATATAAGAGCAACTTTGTTCGAGATTAATAAATCCACAAACTTGAATGGGATGGTTTCGTTATCATAATTATCAGCTTTCCATTTATTACGCATGTTTTTTTTTATTATTTGGATACAATGCCTCCGGCGGGGCGGTTTTTATTAATGCTCGTCCTTCCGCTCGTCGAGGTAGCGGCTGTATGCCGCGCGCTCGATTGCGTCGACAATATCGTCGACGAGACAATCAATGTCTCGGGAGTCGCAGCCGAGGAGTTGCTCAAGCTGCATGAGGGCTTGCGTGTTTTCCTCGGCGGCTTCCTCCCGCCGCCCTGAGATTTCGTCCTCCCACAGTATGAGCTTTTGTCCATTGACTGTGAGGACAAGCTCAGAGCGGCGGCCAAAATCGCCGCAAGAGCTGTCATCAAGCTCGGCGCTGATGATGGTATCCGCCAGCTCGGCGGTGCAGCTCCCGCCAAACTGCCAGTAGTTGCCGCCGTTGTGGGAGTTCTCCGGGTTGTAGTTGTGGTCGTAGTCCGCGACTACGTTCTTAATGACATATTCCGCCATTTTTTTTGCTCCTCCTTACTTATTCGCAGGTTACAACACCGCTGACGTGGCGGCTGTAATCCCCTCTTGCACTCCATCGGTCGAGTGCTTCGGTGTCTGGCAAGTACCAGTACGCCGTTTTTGATGTGCCGTCGGAGGTCACGAGCTGCGCTCGTGGTTCGACGGGTCTATCATCTTCGGCATCAAGTGTATACTGTATATCTTCTGATAGCGTGTACACTTGGCCGTCATAGACAATTTTTGTCCCGGCCGTTCCGGGAATCAAGTACTCGTCGCGCATGGCGATTCCCTTTCTCGCCCGCTCTGCGGGCGCTGTCCTTCTTGTGTGCCCTGCCCCGCTGATGCAGGGCAGGGCGCGATATGCGTCAACCCTCGACGATCTCAAGCGCTACAGTCCGGCGCTTGTGGCCATCGTACCAGCGTATGACGGGCTTATTAGCCCGCCGGTCGGCGGCCAGCACGTCATTGAGCCAGTAGGGCGCGGGCTTGCCGTTGACCGGCAGCATCACGGCGATACCGCCGACGGCCATATACGGCGCGAGGGTCTCCGGGATTTCGACCGTCAGAGCGTCGCTAATGGCGCTGTTGGCCGTGTGGTAGACGGTCTCTTTCTCGTGGCCGAGCAGACCGTAGTTCGCGTAAATTGTGCACTTCATGGGCTTATTCCCCTTTCTTTTTTTCTTCTTGCCTCCATTGTACCACAGTCGGGGGCGGTTGTCTATGCGTTTTCGCGATACCACGCCGCGAGGGCGGCTCGGCGGTTGGCGTGCACCTTGTTGTGCTTTAGTTTGTTGCGCGGCGGATTGCCGAGCTTTTGATACACCTTCAGGCGCGCCGTGCCGTCTGCGTAGACGGTCATTTGACCGCTTACGTCGTACCACGCGGTCAGGGCTTTGCGCTCGATGATCTTCAACTTTTCCCTCCTTGCCCGCCTTTGACCGGGCGGGCGCGGTTGTCGGTTGGGTTAGTGATTGCAGGTAGTTTCCCACGCGTGGACGCTCTTCGCGTCGATCATGGCCGCGTAGTGGTCACGATCAGCAGCGGTCGCGAAACAGCACGTATAAGTGGATTCGCCGGTGCGCGGTGACCAGCTCAGGTAGTAGTAGCACATTTTGATTTCCTCCCTTTCTTGGCTTCCCGTGACCCCCGTTGCGGGGGTTTCGGCCGGTCGCTGTCCGGCTCTCATCAGACGGGCGTTTCGCCGTCCGCGTCCCGCTCCAGCAGGCCG
>OQWA01000038.1_pt1 | contig 25438 bp, 27 predicted proteins | sample 1691581 | NCBI WGS metagenome assembly OQWA01 (sample SAMN03418264, study PRJEB22391) | human gut metagenome | biome: human-gut; feature: organic feature; material: feces | host: Homo sapiens | place: Tanzania | collected 2013-01
ACGGAAGAATGCGAGTTTGGCGACCATAACGAAGAGGTGGAAACCATTGCCGGACGTCGGTTTAATCGGTTTTCCCAACGTCGGAAAATCCACGCTTTTGTCGGTGATGACGTCGGCAAGACCGAAAATCGCGAATTATCATTTCACGACTCTTGCGCCCAATCTCGGCGTGCTGAAAGTTTACGACGAAAGCATTGTCATCGCCGATATCCCGGGGCTTATCGAGGGAGCAAGCGAAGGCGCGGGGCTCGGACACGACTTTTTAAGGCATATCGAAAGGGTGCGTCTTCTCGTGCATATCGTCGATATTTCGGGCTCGGAAGGGCGCGATCCGTACGACGATTTCGTAAAAATCAACAGGGAACTTGACGGATACAGCGCGAAACTTGCCGGGCTTACGCAAATAATTTGTGTCAATAAAACTGACCTTTTGACAGCGGAAGAACTTGACAAAGCGGTGAAAAGGTTCCAGAAAAAAGTCGGCAAAAAGGTCATTGAAATTTCCGCCTATACCCATATGGGTATAGATATGCTGATAAAAGCCATTATCGACGGGCTTAAAACCGCCGAAAAGCCCGAGGATATTTACGTTGACGAAGACTTCGAGTTTGAAAAATCCGACAACTCGTCCTTTGAAATCGAAAAAGAAGACGACCATACTTTTTTGGTTTACGGCGGGCTTATCGACACTCTGCAAAAAAACGTTACTATGTCGGACGACGACAGTTTCCGATATTTTCAGAAAACCCTGCAAAACCGCGGCGTAATCGACGCGCTCAGAGAAAAAGGCGCAAAAGACGGCGACACTATCGTCGTCGGCGATATCGAATTTGAATTTGTGGAATAAAAGAGGTAATATATGATTTCAACGAAAGACAGAGCAAAACTTAAAGGTTTGTCGCAAAAACTCGAACCCGTTTTCCAGATCGGCAAAAACGGCGTTACCGAAACCGTTGTCGAACAAGTTTCGATCGCGCTTGACTCGCACGAACTTGTGAAACTCAACGTTTTGAAAAACTGCGACTTTACCGCAAAAGAAATTATCAACGATCTGGCGGCGCGACTTAACGCCGATCCGGTGCTTGCGATCGGCAACAAAATCGTGCTGTATCGTATGAGCGACAAAAAGGGCGTTCAGCACGTTTTATGAAAACGGATAAAAAAAACACAGAATTTTCCAAAATGATAACGACTTGTGAAAACGAGTCGTTTTTTATGTTTTCAACATAAATTTGATTTTTCGCTTGAAATAAGACGGCGCGTATGTTAAAATTTTGTAGAAATGAATTAAGGCTTGAATTTTTGGGAATTTTAATGAAATATTACAACAAAGAAATCGAAACGATGAGCCGCGAAAATTTGTTCGCGCTGCAATCCGAAAGACTTGTGAAACAAGTGCGAAACGTTTATGACCGCGTGCCTTACTACCGCGCGAAAATGGACGCTATCGGGCTGAAACCCGAAGATATCGGGTCAATTTCGGATATTTCAAAACTACCGTTCACGGTGAAAACCGATATACGCGCAAACTATCCTTTCGGACTTTTCGGTTGCGACAGGAAAAAGGTCGTACGACTGCACGCGTCAAGCGGCACGACGGGGAAACTCACCGTCGTCGGATACACGAAAAAGGATCTGAACACCTGGGCTGAATGTTGCGCCCGCGCAATGACATCGGCAGGGCTTACGAAAAACGATACCGTACATATCGCATACGGCTACGGACTTTTCACGGGCGGTCTCGGGCTGCACTACGGCGTGGAAAAGATGGGCGCGACGGCTGTCCCCGTTTCGACGGGCAACACGATGCGCCAACTGATGCTTCTGAAAGATTTCGGCGCGACGGCAATCGCATGCACCCCGTCGTACGCGCTGTATCTTGCGGAAGAGCTGAAAACCGCGGGGCTTACGACCGACGACCTTATGTTGAAAACCGGAATTTTCGGCGCGGAACCCTGGACGGAAGAAATGCGCCGTGAAATCGAAGATCGGCTTAAAATCGAGGCGTTCGACATATACGGCCTTTCGGAAATCAGCGGGCCGGGCGTCGCGATGGAATGCAAATCGCACTGTGGCAAGCACGTGTACGAGGACTTTTTCTATCCCGAAATTATCGATCCGTACACGTTGAAACCGCTGCCTTACGGCGAGAAGGGCGAACTTGTGTTCACGACTCTCACGAAGGAGTGCATACCCCTTATCCGATACAGAACGCGCGACATCTGCACGCTTTATAACGAGCCGTGCGAATGCGGTCGCACCCTTATCAGAATGGGCAAAATCGAAGGGCGCAGCGACGATATGCTTATTATTCGCGGCGTAAACATTTTCCCGTCGCAAATCGAAACGGTGCTTCTGAACATCGGCGGAATGATCGGGCCGCATTACCGTATTATTCTTGACCGCGTCGGAAGCCTTGACACCCTTGAAATTCAGGTGGAACTTGCGGAGCACGCGTTTTCCGACGAAATCCGCGACATCGAAAATCTGAAAGCGCGCATTTCGCACGATATGCAGTCGATGCTGGGTGTTTCCGCAAAAATCACAATCGTGTCGCCGCGATCCCTGCCGAGAAGCGAAGGCAAATCCAACCGCATCGTCGACAGACGCAAAAAATAAGGAGAATATTATGCTGGTAAACCAACTTGCGGTGTTTCTTGAAAACAGAAAAGGACGCTTAAAAGAACTTGCGGGCGTTCTTGCGAAAGAAAAAATCGATATTTTAACGCTGTCGATTGCCGACACCGAAGATTTCGGCATAGTCAGATTTATCACGACCGACAACGCGCGCGCTCGTTCGATACTTCGCGACGAAGGATTCACCGTTACCGAAACCGAACTTATCGGCGTTGAAATCGGCGACGTACCGGGTGCGCTTGCAAAGGTATTGAAAGCGCTTGCGGACGGCGATATAAGCATCGAATATCTGTACAGTTATTCAAGAACGGGCGGAAACGCGATAATATTATTTAAGGTAAAAGAAGTCGGACGCGCGCTTGACGTATTGTCCCGCGCCGACGTACGGGTTCTCGATAAGGCATTGTAGTATGAATAAACGTTCGGCAAGAGCCCTTGCAAAGGCAAGGGTAAAAACGTTATCCGACGCCGAAAAACTTATTAAAAGCGGCGTCATAGTGAACGACGTATTGTCGTTTGTCGACGAAAACGGGATAAAAAGCGTTTTCGTTTACAAATCGTCCGACGACGAGGTGCAAACAAACGCGATTATCGACGGACTGTTCGAGCGCGGCGTGAAAGTGTATATCCCGAAAATTTCGGGCGACCTGATGCGCCTTTCGGTAATTTCAAAAAAATCGAAATTCGTCAGAAATATTTTCGGTATATTCGAAACGACGGACGACGGCGAAGACTTTTTCGACGCCGAACTGAATATCGTGCCGCTTGTGGCGTTTGACAAAACTCTCACAAGGCTCGGACACGGAAAAGGATATTACGACAGATATCTTGAAAAGGCGACGGGGCGTATCCTTGCGCTTGCGTACGACTGTCAGGAAATCGACGAGATCGATTCCGAAACTCACGACGTGAAAATGCAAATCGTCATCACGGAATCGGGACGAAAAGGAGGTTAATATGAGGATTATTTCGGGAAAACACAGGGGAAGAATACTGCGGTCTCTGGACGGCGAAAACACACGCCCCACGACCGACAGGGTGAAAGAATCCCTTTTTGACATTATACAAACCCGCATACAGGACAGCGACGTGCTTGATTTATTCGCGGGCAGCGGCGCGCTCGGAATCGAATGTCTTTCGCGCGGGGCGAACAGCGTCGTTTTCTGTGACAACAACAAAGAAGCCGTCGACGTAATCAACAGAAACCTGAAAAATATCGAAGGAAATTACAAAATCGTTCATTCCGACTTCAAAATGGTGTTGAAAGGGGACGAAAAGTATGATATTATTTTCATAGACGCACCGTACAGAAGCCCGCATGCCTCGGACGCGCTCAACATCATCAACGCTTATCGCATATTGAAAGACGACGGCGTGATCTGTTACGAAAGGCTTTTCGACCTTACTCCCAAAATCCCCGACGGGCTTAAAATCGTCGATACGCGAAAGTACGGCAACACCGCGCTGGAATTCATAACTTATGACGAAGAAAGCAGTAATAACGGGTAGTTTCAATCCCGTGACAAGCGGTCACCTGTTTCTTCTTGAACAGGCGCAAAAACTTTTTGACGAAGTTTATATGGTCATACTCATCAATCCGGAAAAGACTTATAAACTGTCCTTGGAAGAAAGGCTTTCGCTCCTTAAAGACGCCGTGAAACCTTTTGACAACGTCAAAATTTTCGCATACGACGGCTTTGCCTGCGATTTTTGTTTAAGCGTCGGCGCAAACCTTATGCTCCGCGGCGTGAGAAACGACAAAGACCTTCAATACGAACTCGATTTAAGACGACAAAACCTTGAATACAAGGGCATAGATACTATGATTCTCGTGACGGACGAAAAGCATAAAAACGTCAGTTCCACGTATGTTCGGGAACACGGTCACGAATAAGGAGATTTTATGGATAACTTTATGCAATACGTTTCGGAACTCGAACAAGTCGTTTCGACCGCAAAAAAATCTGTGTTTTCGGGCAGCGACGTTATCGTAAACCGCGCGCAGGTGCTTGATATTATCGACCGTATGCGCGCCGCATACCCCGACGTCATGCGTCAGGCGCAGTTTATCGTCGATGATTGCGAAAACCAGAAACAAAGGGTGCTGGAATACGGCAACAACGTCATAAAAGAAGCCGAAAGCCGCCGCGATAAACTTTTGAACGAAAGCGATATTATCCGTCAGGCAACCGAAGAAGCGGCAAAAATCAAACAGGAAGCCATGGATATGCGCGCCCACGTCGAGTACGACCTGAAATGCAAAATCGACGAGGTTTTAAGCGACAGCGAGGTTACGTTGCGCGACGCCCTGACGCTTATCAGAAACAACAGGGAAGAACTGAGAAAAACCGACGGAAACGCAAATACGCAATATCAGGGCAACGCCAGCGAAACAAGATAAGCAATCCCCGCGCCGACAAGTCCCTGAAAAACTTTCACAAGAAAATAATACGACGATTTGACCTTTGCGTCTTTTAAGAAAGTCGTCGCCTGCAAAAATATACACAATCCGCCAAACGACGTAAACCCGGTAAGCGCGGCAAGAAGCGCGCCCGTCGAAGGCGGGTTTTTTATTATCTCTTTCGCGCCGCGCGTCATTTCAAAAAAACCGACGACAAGCGACGAGTAATTTCCGAACAGGTCAAAAAATTTCAAATCGTACAAAACGTCGATGACAAGGCTGAATATCGCGATAAGCCCGCCGACCGATAAAACCGACAGGACGCTGTCGTTAATGCTGTCGCCTATGACGTTGTCGGGCAACGGTTTTACGCGGGGTTTAACGTCGCTTTTTGTCGCTTTAAGCCGTCTTACGTTGCAAAAAACAAGTCCCGTAATTATCGCCGAAAGGTAATGCGAAAAAAGTATTATCACGCCGTACGACACGTTGTCAAGCATGAAAACGCCCAAAGTTCCGATGACAAAAAGCGGCGCGGAAGTTGATGAAAACGTGATAATTTTTTTGCTTTCTTCGGTATTTATCACGCCGTTTTTGTAAAATTCCGAGATTAGTTTCGCGCCGATGGGATAACCCGAAAGCACGCTCATGAAAAAAATGTATGCGGAAATCGGCGGGGTGTGAAAAAGGAATTTGACGGGCTTTTCAAAAAACTTTCCGACGGTTTCCGGGAAGCCCAGCCCCGTCAGCATTCTTGTGAAAAAGAAGAAAGGAAAAAGCGCGGGAAGTACCGCCGCCCAAAACAAAATAACGCCGTCTTTCACCGACGAAAGATATCTTTCGGGGTTTATAAGAACGGCGCACATCAATAAAAGTATAATAAGCGCGGCGATTTTTTTTGAATTCTTCACGCTAATTTATACGCGGATTTTATATCAAAAATTACTTAACGAAAACCGTATTGAAGTTTTCTTTTTCTTTGGACAGGACGAAATATACGTCGTCGACTTTGTTTTCAAGTTCGATTGCGGTTTTCACGCTTTCGGGCGCGCTTAAAAAATCGGAATACGACGTGATAAGGTTTTCGCCAAGGATTTTCAGCGCGTCTTTTTTGTCGTCTTTTACGGCAAGCACCCTTGCGTAGGCGGGCGCGGAATACAATTCGTCGAGTTTGTTTTTGTCAAGCCCCGCAACCGCGTATAAAAGTATGCGCTTAATGCGAGCCATCGTATATCTTTTCGACTTAATCGCGTTTATGAGTTCGTCGTAAGATTTTGCGGTTTTCGCGGCTTGTTTTATGCGGTTTTCAAGTCCTTCGATAACTTCTGGAAGGGCGGCTATTTCGTCAACGGTCATCGTGTTGAGTCTGTAAGACACAAGGCTGAAAAGGTCGTTGTTGGAAACACAATTTTCAAGCGTATTTGAAACGTAATCCGGCAAAAAACGCTCGATTTCATTGAAACGCCCCGAAAAAACGCAATTTCTTATCGCTTGCGCCGAGGCGAAATTTCCGTCTGTTTCAAGTCCTGAAAAACTGCCTTCGCGCTTTATCGTGTACGGTGAAAATCCGTATTTTTTCATTGCGTGGACGTATTCGAGCGCAAGCGTGTTGTTGGGCGTGAAAAAGTCGTTTTCGTCCAGTGCCGCGGCGCGCGCTCTGATAAGGCTCATTCCGCTTTTCAGGTTTTGTTTTATGAGCGACTTTTCGTGTTCCGACTCGTTGTGGATTTTTTCGGAAAGTGCGGAAATATCGTTGACGTTTCCCGATTCGCTGCCGAAAGCGACGGTAAGCGGCGCGTCGAAACAAGACAAGATTTTCATTGCGCCCGCCGCAAATTTTTCGGCGCAGTTTACGGCGTAAAAAAACGGAAGTTCCATAACGACGTCCGCGCCGGCATTTATCGCCCACTGTGCGCGGATATGCTTATTTTTCACCATTACGTCGCCGCGCTCCGAAAAATTCCCGCTTAGTATAACGGCGAATATATCGGGCGACAAATCGCGTTTTACGGCGTCGAAAAGCCTCAGGTGTCCGGAGTGCAACGGGTTAAACTCCGCAATGCACGCAACTATTTTCTTTTTTTCGTTTTTCACTGCCATTTCTTCTTGATTTTTTGGATTAAAATACCTATAATGTTATTGCTTTAATTATACACGGGACAAATTATTTTTCAAAGCAAAATAAATCATATAAGAGGCATTTATGAACAAATTTTTGGACGGACTCTATGAAAGAGCGTCAAAGCAAAACAAAACAATCGCTCTTGCCGAAGGTTTTGACAAAAGGGCTGTGAAAGCGGCGGAACTTCTGACGAAACGCGGCATCGCAAAAGTCGTACTTATCGGCAACGCGGACGAGATCGCGAAAAATAATCCCGAAATCGACCTTACCGGCGTGAAAATCGTCAACCCCAAAACCTCAGAAAAAACCAAAGAATACGCAAATCTTTTGTATGAACTTCGCAAGGCAAAGGGTATGACGGAAGAACAAGCGTACGAACTCACCGTCAATAACGAGATGTTTTACGGCTGCCTGATGCTGAAAAGCGGCGACGTGGACGGTCTTGTAGGCGGCGCGACTTTTTCAAGCGCGGACGTTTTGAGAAGCGCGTTTCAGGTCATCAAACCCGCTCCCGGCATCAAGTCCGTTTCAAGTTGTTTTGTCATCGTCCCTCCCGAAGGAAACACGGTTACCGACGCTCCCGCAATGATTTTCAGCGACTGCGCGGTCATTCCCGAACCTGACGAAAACCAACTTGCCGACGTTGCGGTCGCCGCTGCGGACAGCGCAAGAAATATCGTCGGTATCGAGCCGAAGGTTGCAATGCTTTCGTTCTCCACAAAGGGCAGCGCAAAGCATGAACGCATCGACAAAGTCGTGCATGCGCTCAATATCGTGAAAGAATCTCATCCCGAACTTGATATAGACGGCGAAATGCAGCTCGACGCGGCAATCGTTCCCGTCGTCGCAAAGCAAAAAGCCCCCGGTTCAACCGTTGCGGGACACGCGAACGTACTTGTTTTCCCGAATCTGGAATCGGGCAATATCGGCTACAAAATCGCACAACGTTTCGGCGGCTGCATGGCAATCGGCCCCGTTATGCAAGGTCTTGCAAAACCCGTCAACGACCTTTCGCGCGGATGCGTTGCGGAAGACATCGTCGCGGCTGCGGCAATCACCGCTCTTCAATCCAAATAAGGTGGCAATATGAAAATTCTCGTTATCAACGCGGGCAGCAGTTCGCTTAAATATCAACTCATAGATATGACGGACGAATCGGTCGTCGCAAAAGGTCTTTGCGAAAGAATCACGATGGACAGTTCCGTCCTTACGCAAAAAGTCGCGGGCAAAGACAAACTCGTTATCGAAAGCCCGATGCCCACGCATAAAGAGGCGATGGAACTTGTCCTGAAAGCCCTTCTTGACGAAAAGAACGGCGCGATTAAGAGCGTCAAGGAAATCGGCGCGGTCGGTCATCGCGTGCTCCACAGCGGCGAAGATTTTAAGTGCAGCGTGGTCGTGGACGACGACGTCATCGCAAAGTGCAAGAAAAATATCGACCTCGGACCTTTGCACATGCCCGGCAATATTTCTTGTGTCGAGGCGTGCAGGGAAGTTATGGACGTCCCCATGGTGCTTGTTTTCGACACGACATTCCACGCGACGATGCCGCCGAAGGCATTTATGTACGGCATTCCTTACGAAATCTATGACGAATATAAGGTGAGAAAATACGGTTTCCACGGCACTTCGCACAAGTATATCGCGGGCGAGGCGAGAGAGTGGCTCGGTGGCGACAAAAAAGTCATCATCTGCCACCTTGGAAACGGCAGTTCGCTTTCTGCGGTCAAGGACGGAAAATGTATGGATACGACGATGGGCTTCACGCCCCTCGAAGGCGTTATGATGGGCACGAGAAGCGGCGATATCGATCCCGCCGCTATCGAATACATGGGCGCAAAACTTGGCAAAAATTTGCCCGAAATGGTGCAATTTCTGAATAAAAAATGCGGTATGCTGGGCGTAAGCGGAATAAGCAGCGACTGCCGCGACGTTACGGCGGCTGCCGAAAACGGAAACGAAAGGGCGATACTCACGCTCGATATGGTCGGCTATCGCATCAAGAAGTACGTCGGTGCGTTCGCAGCGGTACTCGGCGGCGTGGACGCGATTATCTTCACCGGCGGCATCGGCGAGCATAGTCCCGAAATCCGTCAGCGCGTCATGGAAGGGCTTGAATATCTCGGCGTCGATTTCGATTTCGAGCTTAACAAGCACCCCGCGGACGCTCACGTTTCGGTTTTGTCGAAACCCGACTCAAAGGTAAAAGTCGCGATTATCCCCACGAACGAGGAACTTGTCATCGCAAGAGAGACCAAAGAACTTACGCAAAATCTCGTAAAATAGTCGTTTTCGGCTGTTTTTCGGGGCGCAAGTGCCTTTATTCGATTGACAAAAAAGCGCATAATATATATAATTTTAATGTTTTATAGGTGTATAAGATGATTATCGATTTCAAAGACGCCGTCGAGGGCGAGTTTTATAACGTTGAAGAATCAATACCTCTTGACGATTCTCTTACGGGAAGCAGAGGGGGCAGGTTCTTGTCGCCGGCAACTTTGAAAGGTTGGTATACTTTTTCCGAAAACACCCTTGCCGTAAACTGCGTACTCACCGTGGAAGCGATTTTCGATTGCGACCGCTGCGGCGCGCCCACTACGGTGAAATACAAAGTCCCAGTGGAAGAAACTTTTTTTAAGGATCCCCAGGACGAGTATTCTCTTTCCTACGACGACGAAATTGTTGATCTCGATCCCGTCATCAACGACCGCGTCGTGCTTGCGTCGCCTTCGCAAGTCCTGTGCAGGAAAGATTGCAAAGGTCTTTGCAGTAAATGCGGCAAAAACCTGAACGAAGGCGAATGTAACTGCAATATTGACGACGGCAAAGACGATACTTACAATCCCTTTTCCGTGCTGAAAAATATGAATAATAACAATTCGGGAGGTGCAACCAATGGCAGTACCAAAGTGTAAAGTATCCAAAGCAAGACGTAACAGTCGTGCGGCTAACTGGAAACTCGAAACCCCTAATCTGGTCGAGTGCCCTCAATGCCACGAACTTAAACTCAGCCATCAAGCCTGCAAAAAATGCGGATATTACGACGGCGAGCAAGTTGTTGCTATTAAAGACAAGAGCGACAAAGAGTAGTAGTGTGTCTTAAAGGTAAGGAAGATTAGTGTTTCCTTACCTTTTCATTTATTATGATAACTTCAACCGCAAACGAAAAGGTAAAGTTCGTAAAAAAACTTCACGACAAAAAAAACCGCGACGCGGAAAATCTGTTCATTGCCGAAGGCGTGAACATTTTGTCCGATCTCAAAGAAGGTTTTTCGGTGAAGGAAATTTTTGCGACCGACAAAACCGCGGATATTGCCGAAAATCTTGCGAAAAAGTACGGCGCGTGCACAACGCTCGTGTCGGAAAGCGTGATGAAAGTCCTTGCGGACACGGTAAGTCCCAGCGGTATCCTTGCCGTAATCGGAATTCCTTTGTCGAAGCCCGAAGGTGTAAACGCCGTCGTTCTTGACGGAGTGCAGGACAGCGGCAACGTCGGAACTATTATCCGTACGGCGGTCGGCGCGGGATTTTCGGACGTATATCTTGTGGACTCTGCCGACGCTTTCTCACCGAAAACGGTCAGGGCAAGTATGGGCGCGGTGCTTCGCGCAAACGTAATAAAAGCGCGCGCGGAAGAACTTGAAGATTATCTCACCGGATACGATAAGATCGCGATGGATATGGGCGGCGACGACGTGTTTTCGTATCGCCCCGAAAAGAAAGTCGCGGTTATCGTCGGAAACGAAGCGCACGGCTTGTCCGATTTCGCAAGAAAGTTTTCCGACGTTACCTTGTCGATTCCGATGCAGGGCGGACAGGAAAGTCTGAACGTTGCCGTCGCAGCCGGCATCGCAATGTACGTAATCAATCACAATTCAAATATTTAGGAGTGTTTTATGAGTGGACACAGCAAATGGCACAACATACAAGCCAAAAAAGGTAAAAGCGACGCGGCTCGCGGAAATATCTTTACGAAAATCGGTCGCGAAATCGCAATCGCTGTAAAACAGGGCGGTTCCGATCCCAACACCAACAGCAAACTTCGCGACGCCATCGCCAAGGCAAAGTCGAACAATATGCCCAACGACAACATCAACAGAAGCATCAAGAAAGCGGCGGGCGAACTCGACAGCGTCAATTACGAAGAATTTACCTATGAAGGATACGCGGCAGGCGGCGTTGCGGTCATCGTGGAATGTCTGACCGACAACAAAAACCGCACGGCGGGCGACGTCAGACACTTGTTCGATAAATTCGGCGGCAGTCTCGGCAACAGCGGATGCGTATCGTACATGTTCAAAAAACGCGGCGTTATCGACGTCGACGTGAACGCTATGGGCGAAGACGATATTATGATGCTTGCAATAGACGCGGGCGCGGACGATATCGTAACTCTCGAAGACGTTTACGAAATCTATACAATGCCCGGCGATATGTCGAAAGTGCGCGAGGCACTTGAAAACGCCGGCATCGAAATTCTTTCGTCCGAAATCGATATGATCCCCGACAACGAAATCGAGGTTGATCCGAAACATAAGGATTCCGTCATTAAACTCATCGACAAACTGGAAGAGCTCGACGACGTACAGGACGTTTTCCACAACGCGAAAGATCTGAGCGACGACGAAGAATGAGCGTAACTTCTCAGGCGGAAAAAGCGCGTCAAAGCGCGCTTAAACTGCAAGGTTATTCAACCGACGACAAAAACAAGGTGCTTTCGGCAATTGCCGAAGGCATTTCGGCATATAAAGATTTCATTATCGCCGAAAACAAAAAGGACCTTGATATTTTCCCCGACAAAACGTCCGCGCTTTTCGACAGACTTTTGCTGAACGAAAAGCGTGTGATGCAGATGGTCGAAGGAGTAAGGGCGGTCATCGACCTTAAAGATCCCGTCGGCGAAGTCACCGCAGAGTGGGACAGACCCAGCGGCTTGCATATCAAAAAAGTGCGCGCGCCACTGGGTGTGGTCGCAATTATTTACGAAGCCCGTCCCAACGTTACCGTCGACGCCGCCGTACTTTGCATTAAAAGCGGCAACGCGGCGATACTTCGCGGAAGCAGACAGGCGTTGAACAGCAATCGCGCGATTTATAAGGTTATGTCGGAAGCCGTCGAAAAGGCGGGCTTTGACAAAGATATAGTGCAGTTTATCGACGACGCGTCCCACGACGGCGCGAAAGAACTTCTGACCTGCGAAAAATCCGTTGACCTTGTTATTCCGCGCGGCGGCGAAGGGCTGAAAAAGTTCGTGCTTGAAAACAGCCTTATTCCCGTGCTTGCGTCTGCGGGCGGCAACTGCCACATTTACGTCGCAAAATCGGCAAACTTCCAAAAAGCCGTCGATATCATCGAAAATTCAAAATGCAATAAGCCTTCGACGTGCAACGCCGTTGAGCATATTCTGATTGATAAGTCGATTGCGAAAGACTTTGTACCTATATTGAACGCGCGTATGCGCGCGTGCGGAGTGAAAGTCCTTGCGGACGAATTCTGTCACTCTCTCGACAACGAAACTACGCTTGCAACCGACGCCGATTACGATACGGAATTTCTTGCGCTTACGCTCACCGAAAAGGTTGTGTCGGGCGTTTCCGACGCTATCGACGAAATCAACCGTCGCGGCACGCGCCACAGCGAGTGCATAGTAACCGAAGATAAAGCGGAAGCCGAAAAGTTCACGACGCTTGTCGACGCGGCGGCAACCTACGTCAATACGTCCACAAGATTTACCGACGGTTTCGAGTTCGGCTTCGGCGCGGAAATGGGAATTTCAACCGGGAAAATGCACGCGAGAGGTCCCATCGGGCTGGAACAACTGACGTCCGAAAGATATATTGTCGAAAGCGACGGCGCGCTCAGAAAATAGTTTTGAAAAGCATATTAAACCTGCGAAATCCGCAGGTTTTTTATTTGGCAAAAAAAATCCTTATCAATTTAGTAAACTTTATATGTAAAATATATTGACAACGGGATATACAGGATTTATAATAAACTTGACTAAAACAGTAGGGTTTTCTTATGAAATTATCATCAAAAGCACGTTACGGCTTGAAAGCCTGTCTGGCTCTTGCCGAAAATTACAATGAAAATCAACCCCTTGCATTGCCTGTTTTTGCTGAAAAAGCGGGTGTTACCGAAGCGTATATGGAGCAAATCGTTATCCTTCTGAAAAAGGCGGATATCGTGGAAAGCGTTCGTGGCGCAGGCGGTGGATATTATCTCACAAAATCGCCGAAAGATATTAAGGTCGGCTCGGTTCTGCGCGCGCTTGAAGACGGGCTGGAATTTATCGACTGCATCAACACCCCGTGCGAAGGCGGCGAAGAGTGCAAGGCGCGCCGCGTCTGGAACAAGATTTACAAGAGTATGAATCTTGTGCTCGATTCCCTGACGCTTGACGATTTGCTGCACGATCAGAAACGTTATATTTATCTTGACCATTCCGCAACGACCGCCGTCGACGAAGAAGTCTTGTCAAAGATGCTGCCGTATTTTTATGAAAAAGCCGGCAACGCAAGCAGTCAGCACGGTATGGGGCGCGACGCGGAAGTCGCGGTTGACCGCGCAAGAAAACAAGTCGCCGACGCAATCGGCGCAAAATCCAACGAAATTTATTTCACGTCGGGCGGCAGTGAATCCGACAACTGGGCGTTGAAAGGCATTGCACACGCATATAAATCGAAGGGCAAACACCTTATCACGTCGGAGTTTGAACACCCGGCAGTCCTTAACACGATGAAACAACTGGAAGCGGAAGGCTTTGAAGTTTCTTATCTTCACACGAATCCGCAGGGTTACGTCAGCGCGGACGAATTTGAAAGTATTATTCGTCCCGATACGATTCTTGTGAGCGTGATGTACGCAAACAATGAAATCGGCACGATACAACCCATTGAAGAACTTGCGAAAGTCGCGCACGCTCACGGTGCGTTTTTCCACACGGACGCGGTGCAGGCGATCGGCAACGTTCATATCGACGTCAAGGCGCAGGGCATCGACATGCTTTCGATGTCGGCGCACAAGTTTTACGGACCGAAAGGTATCGGCTGCTTGTATATCAAAAGCGGCGTTCGTCCCGAAAGACTAATTGCCGGCGGCGAACAGGAGCGCAATCAGCGCGCAGGAACGACGAATACGCCGGGCGTAGTCGGCATGGGTTTCGCAATCGAAAAAGCCGTAAACAATATGGACGAAAACAATGCGTACATTGCGGCACTTCGCGACGAGTTTGTGAAAGAAGTCAAAGAAAGAATCCCCGATATAAGATATAACGGCGGCGAAAAACGTCTTGCCGGCAACGCGCACTTTACGTTCAGATATATCGAGGGCGAAAGCATTTTGTTCACTCTTGACCTTGCGGGCATTTGCGCGTCAAGCGGCAGCGCGTGCAGTTCGGGAAGCCTCGAAGCGTCCAAAACGGTGCTTGCAATCGGCGTTCCCGCAGAAGAAGCGCACGGCAGTATCCGCTTTACGTTCGGCAGGGAAAACACGATGGACGACGTGAAATACACCGTCGACGAGCTGGAAAAAACCGTAAAACGTCTGCGCTCGATGAGTCCGCTGTTTGCTGAATCTACTGCAAAAATCACGATGATTTAATAAAAATACCGCAAAATAATTTCAAAATACAATCAAAATCTGCCAAAAATTGTATCGGCAGGAAGGAAATAATATGTACAACGAAAAAGTAATGGAAATATTCAAAAACCCCAAAAACGTGGGCGAGGTCGAAAATTACAACGCAATCGGCACGGTCGGCAACGCCACCTGCGGCGACATCATGCAAATCACGTTGCGTATCGAGGACGGCATTATCAAAGACGCGAAATTCAAAACTTTCGGATGCGCGGCGGCAATTACGTCGTCAAGCGTCGCAACGAGTATGATCATCGGCAAAACCATCGACGAAGCGTTGAAGGTCACGAACAAAGACGTTATTACCGAGCTTAACGGGTTGCCTCCCCAGAAAATCCACTGTTCGGTTCTTGCGGAAGAAGCCATCAAAGCGGCAATCGACAGTTATCGCCAAAACCAGGGTAATGGGGACGTATCCGCGACGGTTACCGCTCCTTGCGCGTGCGGCTGCGGCGTTCAGACCTCGGGCGAATCGGAAAGCAAATAACAATATTTACCATTTGAAAATTCATCGTCCGCTCATAAAACCTTGCTCTCCGCTCATACTGAATACGGAGGTAAGATATGCAAAAAAGTTTTATGATCGGCGTGGTGCTGGGCGCGGCGGCGATGAGTGCGTACGAAATGGGTAATCGCGCCAAAAACCAAGTCGAATGTCAGAAAGAAAAGATCAAGAAAAAGCTTGAAAAATTTTTTGACTGAAAACAATAATTTTACTTCAAAAAAGAAAAACCGCAATTATTTTGCGGTTTTTTGCTTTAATTTCATTTCTTTTTGTTATTTCAAAAGGTCAAGTGGAAGATTCTCGAAAATGATATTGTCGGCATAGCCGCGCGCTTTTTCAAGGTCTTTTTCGTTGCGGATCGTCCAGGCAAAAACGGGCATACTTTCACGCGTTTTCGCAATGTATTCGTTGGGCGCGCTGTTGACGTCGTAGGAAGTGAACATAGGTTTACTGAGTTTGTTCACGACAAGGTGTCCCATAAGGTCGTTCAAGAACTTCGGAGTTTTACCTTTTTCGCCGACGCCGGACGCAAGTTGTCCGAACGGATATTCCGACTGATGTTTTCTGCACCATTTCACCGCAAACGGATCAAACGATTGCAGGGCGATGACGTCCTTGTACGGATAATCTTTCAGGTCGCGCAGGACCGCTTTCGCAAGGGAATTGTTGCGCCAGCCGCACAGTGTTTTAAGTTCGATAAGAATTGGCACTTTGCCGTCGACGAGTTTCAGCATTTCCGGAAGGGTGGGGATAATCTCGCCGCCGAGCGTCATCGGATAATCTTTGAGTTGCTTTGACGTTAGGCTTTCGATTTTGACGTCCTTTCCGCAGACGCGTTTCAGGCTGTTGTCGTGGTGGACGGCAACGACGCCGTCTTTCAGAAGATGCACGTCGGTTTCTATTGCGAATCCGTGTTCGATTGCCGCTTTGAAAGCGGAAATGCTGTTTTCTTCGCGGATGTCGTCGTGAAGACCGCGGTGAGCGATTGGTGTGGACAAAAATTTTTCAAGACTTTGCATAATAGATTTATCTTCCTTTAATATCCTAATTCCTTATTGACAATTACGACGTAAACGGTTTTGCTGCGCGGGGGAAGGGTAATTATGCTTGTCGCGTGGCAAATGTTGGTATCTTTCGGGCAGTCCTTGCAATCGCCGCCGGTAACGCAGGGATTTGAAAGGTATCCGAACCTAAGACAGTTCTTTTTCGCGGCGACGGTGCGGATGCGTTCAAGCGCGGCGGGCACGTCTTTCACGATTTTGTTGACGCCCAACACGAAAACGGTATTTTTGCCGCCGTAAAGCATTGAAGCGATGCGGTTGCAGTTGCCGTCGACGTTGACGAATTCCCCGTCTTCGGTAAGCGCGTTCGTGGAAGTCAGAAACCAGTCCGCAAAGACGGCTTTTTTCATGACTTCGTCCGGGTTGACATCGGGCATGAGCCGTCTGATATACACGGTATTGCCGCGTTCTTTCAACGCCTCGCCGATGCCGATTTCGTCAAGCGTTGCGCTGCCGCCCGCGCCGACGGTGTCCGTCCTTCCGATAAGTTCCGTCAGAAGTCCTCTTGTTTCGGCAATGGTATTCGTGTAAAAAACCTTAAAACCTTTTGATTCCAACTTTTTTGAAAGTTCGTAAACGTCCATAATCCACCTCAATCGAAATAATTATACTATAAATAGTTATAAAAGTAAATTATAACGCAAAATTTATCGGGCAAATATTTGCATTAAAGCGTGATTTTTTATATAATTACCGTAAGACTAAGAGGTATTTAATGGAATTTGAAAACTCTAAAATCCGCAATTTTTGCATAATAGCCCACATCGACCACGGCAAGAGCACTCTCGCCGACCGTCTTATCGAAAGCACCGATACCGTGTCGCACAGAGATATGGAAGAACAGCTCCTCGACAACATGGATATCGAGCGCGAAAGGGGCATTACCATAAAACTGCAAACTTGCAGAATGTTTTATAATTACAAGGGCGAGGAATATATGCTCAACCTTATCGACACTCCGGGACACGTTGACTTTACGTACGAAGTGTCGCGTTCTCTTGCGGCGTGCGAAGGAGCGCTTCTTGTCGTTGACGCAACGCAGGGAATCGAGGCGCAGACTCTCACAAACGTATATCTTGCGCTCGATCACGACCTTGAAATTTTACCCGTCATAAATAAAATCGACCTTCAAAGCGCGAACCCGGACGGTTGCAAAGCCGAAATCGAGGACGTCATCGGACTTCCGGCGGACAACGCGCCGCTGATTTCCGCAAAAGAAGGCATCGGCATTCCCGAACTTCTTGAAAGGATAGTAACCGATTTGCCGTGTCCGAAAGGGAGCAGGGACGAGCCGTTCCGCGCGCTCATTTTCGACAGTTTTTACGACAACTATAAGGGCGCGATTTCAATGGTACGCGTCGGCGACGGACGAATCAAAGCGGGCGACGTAATAAAAATGGCGTCGTCGGGCAAAACCTTTGACGTTACGGAAGTGGGCGTTTTCACCCCTGCCGCAACCCCCGTGGACGAACTTTACGCCGGCATGGTCGGATATATCGCCGCAAGTATCAAAAACGTCAAAGACACCGCGGTGGGCGACACGATCACCCTTCGCGACAATCCCACGAAAAATATTTACCACGGCTACAAAAAAATCACGCCGATGGTTTTTGCGGGCATTTATCCCGCAGACGGCAGCAAATACAACGACCTTAAAGACGCGCTTGAAAAACTGCAATTAAACGACGCGAGTCTAATGTTCGAGCCCGAAGTTTCGACGGCGCTCGGATTCGGGTATCGTTGCGGATTTCTGGGGCTTCTGCACATGGAAATCATTGAAGAACGCCTTGAAAGGGAATTCGACCTTGACCTTGTTACGACCGCTCCGAGCGTAAACTACAAGGTGAAACTCACGAACGGGGAAGAACTGACAGTCAGCAACCCGACGCACCTTCCCGCGCCCGACAGAATCGAGTATATGGAAGAACCCGTCGTGAAAGCCGAAATCTACACCCCGCCCGAATACGTCGGCGCGATTATGGAACTTTGTCAGGATAAACGCGGCGTTTATAAGGAACTTGCATACCTCGACAGCAGCCGCAGCAAACTCGTTTACGAAATCCCTTTGAACGAGATTATTTACGACTTTTTCGACGCGTTGAAATCGCGCACGCGCGGCTACGCAAGTCTGGATTATGAAATAATCGGCTACAAAAAGTCCGACCTTGTAAAACTCGATATGCTTTTGAACGGTGAAATGTGCGACGCGCTTTCGACAATCGTGCACCGCGACAGAGCCTACGCAAGGGGACGTCAGATTGCCGAAAAATTGAAAGAAGCGATTCCCCGTCAGCAGTTTGAAATTCCCGTGCAGGCGTGCATAGGCGGCAAAGTCATCGCAAGGGAAACCGTCAAAGCCGTCAGGAAAGATGTCCTTGCAAAGTGCTATGGCGGCGATATCACAAGAAAGAAGAAACTTCTGGAAAAACAAAAAGAAGGCAAAAAACGTATGCGTCAGGTGGGCAGCGTGTCCGTGCCGAGCGAAGCGTTTATGAGCATTCTGAAAATCGACAGCTGATATGGACATATCCTTATATCTGCATATTCCGTTTTGCAAAAAGAAATGTAAATATTGCGACTTTGTGTCGATAAACGCGCGTGACGAATTCGTCGCGCGTTACGTTTCCGCGCTTGAAAAGGAAATCGAAATGCAGGGCAAAGCCTATGAAAATGCCGTTGTGAAAACGGTATTTTTCGGCGGAGGAACGCCGTCGTTGCTCCCGACGGAACACTTTTCACGCATAATGCGCGCGGTGAAAAACAACTTCAAAACAAACTTTTCGGAAGTCACCGTCGAGTGCAATCCCGAAAGCCTGACGCAAGAAAAACTTGAAGTTTATAAGGCGGAAGGCGTCAACAGAATTTCAATCGGCGTGCAGTCATTCGATGACAATATTTTAAGGTTTTTGGGCAGAATTCACGATAAAAACACGGCAATCGAGGCAATTAAAAGCGCAAAATTGTATTTTGATAACGTGTCCGCAGACCTTATTATCGGCGTCCCTGGCGAGCAGATTCCGTCGGTTTTGCATTCCGTCGATTTATTGAATGACCTGGGCGTTACGCACGTTTCGGCGTACGGGCTGAAAGTCGAGCCCGGCACCGTATTGTACGAACTTCAAAACATGGGCGCGTTTGAACTGAACGAAGATTTTACCGCCGACGTTTACGACGCGGTTTTAAGACGGCTTGAAAGTCACGGATACGAAAGATACGAAATCAGCAACTTTGCGCGTGACGGATACGAAAGCAGGCATAATCTTGCGTACTGGCTCCGCACGCCGTATTTGGGACTCGGCGCGGCTGCCTATTCTTTCGTAAACGGCGCAAGGTTTTCAAACGTCGCGGACGTTTCGGAATACGTGCGCTCCGTCGAACAGGGCGTTATCCCCGAAAGAAACAGGGAAGTTTTGACCGTTGACGACGAAAAAGAAGAAACGATAATGCTGTCGCTTCGCACGAAATACGGCATGAACCTCAATGAATATAACGAGAAATTCCACGCCGATTTTTTGACGGAAAAAGCCGCAGCCCTTCAAAAAAACGCCGAATTTTTAATAATATCGAATAATAATATTACTATAAACAAAGACTATTTCTATATATCCAACGCGATAATATCCGACCTTATTTAAGTTTTTTCAAAATTTTTCAAAAATTTTTCACAAACCCTATTGACAATACATATAATCGGTGTATAATAGGTTTAGCAATCGGGAATAAAGAGTGCTAACAAAAAACATACTCGATTGCCAAAGGGTTATGAAAAAAGAATTATCCGAAAGAAAACAGAAGATTCTTCAAGCCGTGGTTGACGAATACATCACGACGGCGGAACCCGTTTCGAGTGGCGAAATCAAGGAGAAATACCTTGCCGACATTTCAAGCGCCACGATAAGAAACGAGCTTGCCTCGCTTGAAGAGATGGGATATCTCGTCCAGCCGCACGTATCGGCGGGGCGCGTACCTTTGCCGCAGGCTTACAAACTTTACGTCGATAAGGTCATGAACGGAAAAAGTCTTTCCAAAAACGAAATCTCTTTTATTAAAGATAAGTTCAGCGAAAGAATGGACCGCGTCGAAGACATTATCGAAAAAACCGCGAAAGTCATTTCCGACGTCACGAATTATACGTCCGTCGTCGTCGTGAAAAACTTCAAGGACGTGAAGGTGAGCGAAATCAAGCTTGTCCCCATCGGTGACGAAACCGCGCTTGTCATTATCATCACCGACCGCGGCGTGCTTCGCGACACGAGCGGTGAGATCGTCAATATCGAGAACTTTTCTATTATCGGGGCAAAGATGCCTGCTGTTTCGGCGATGCCTGACAGAGCTATGCCCAGGGCTGTGAACAGCATAAACAGCAGTATGCACGCACCGACACTTGTATGCGTTTTTGCATTATGCATGCGCACTTTTTCAAGCATTTCCCGATCGGGGGCGATGCTTTCGCAGGAGCAGCAGACATTATACTGCTTGTCGGACAGCTTCATTCCACTGAAATAATATTCCCGCGGATCTTTGATGAGCAGCTCTCCGCTTGGATTTTTCATATTGTTTTCCGTTCTCTTAGTGTCAAACGATCTCACATTATCACCGTCTTTTTCTTTTATAATAACACATTTTTTGAGATGTCTTGATAAAATCGGTGTAAAATATAAGAAAAACCCCGTCCGAGGTCATCGGACGGGGCATTGTATTTACTATGGAGCGCTAAAAATTAGCAGTTCTCAGCGAAATACTTGATTGTTCTTACCATCTGAGATGTGTAAGAGTTTTCGTTGTCGTACCAAGAAACAACCTGAACTTCGTAAAGATCGTCAGCGATCTGAGCAACCATTGTCTGAGTTGCATCAAAGAGAGAACCGTATCTCATACCGATAACGTCGGAAGAAACGATCTGATCTTCGTTGTAACCGAAAGATTCGGAAGCAGCAGCCTTCATAGCAGCGTTGATAGCTTCCTTTGTTACGTTGCTGCCCTTAACAACAGCGGTAAGGATAGTTGTGGAACCTGTCGGAACCGGAACTCTCTGCGCAGAACCGATGAGCTTGCCGTTGAGTTCGGGGATAACAAGACCGATAGCCTTAGCAGCGCCGGTAGAGTTAGGAACGATGTTAGCAGCGCCTGCTCTAGCTCTTCTGAGGTCGCCCTTTCTGTGAGGACCGTCGAGGATCATCTGGTCGCCTGTGTAAGCGTGGATTGTGCTCATGATACCGCTCTGGATAGGAGCATAATCGTTAAGAGCCTTAGCCATAGGAGCGAGGCAGTTTGTTGTGCAAGATGCAGCAGAGATGATCTTGTCATCAGCTGTAAGAGTCTTTTCGTTTACGCTGTAAACGATTGTGGGCAGATCATTACCTGCGGGAGCAGAAATAACAACCTTCTTAGCACCTGCATTGAGGTGAGCCTGAGCCTTGTCCTTTGAGCAGTAGAAACCTGTGCACTCAAGAACAACGTCAACACCGAGCTCGCCCCAAGGACAATCATTAGCGTCCTTTTCAGCATAAATCTTAAGTGTCTTGCCGTCAACTGTGATTGTACCTGCTTCATCATCAGCAGTAACAGTGTGAAGGTTCTCGCCGATCTTTCCGCAGTAGCCGCCCTGAGCGGTATCGTACTTCAGAAGGTGAGCGAGCATGGAAGGCTTAGTCAGGTCGTTGATAGCAACAACCTCGTAGCCCTCAGCGCCGAACATCTGACTGAACGCAAGGCGTCCGATACGGCCAAAGCCGTTAATTGCAACTTTAACTGACATTGGATTTATCCTCCTGAAAAAAATTGATACTTTGTACCATGTCTTATTATACAAGATTTGTCCGTGAATATCAAGTGCTTTGACAAAAAATTAACACATTTTTCCGAAAAATAGGTGTAAAAAAAGAACGTCGTTTTTTGTGCATTTTGCCAAAGGTATTGATTTTTCGCGAAAATATGATACAATATATTGTATAACATTACTCGGAAAGGAATATAAAATGACGCTTTATATCAGTGATCTGGACGGAACGCTTCTGACCTCGTCGGGAAAAATGAAGCCCCGCGCGGAGGAAATGCTTAACGATATGATCGAAAACGGTCTGAATTTTACATACTGCACCGCCCGCAGCATCAATTCTGCGGGAAATCTGATGAAAAATGTAAAAATAAGCCTGCCTGTAATTTTGCAGAACGGTGTGTTCATATACGACCCCAAAAAGGAAGAATTTATTGTAAAAAATTTCCCCGGAAAACGTCAGACGGAGCTGCTTTCCGAGGCGGTAACGCGCCTTGAAGAACGCCCGATGATCCATTCGTTCATAGACGGAAAAATCAGGATAAGCTATCTCGGCGGCTCGAAAAATCTAAAGAATTACCTTAAAAACAGGGAAGGCGACGAGCGGCTTCGTCCGCTTGAAAGCTACAGCGGGCTTTTCGACGGCGAATTTTTTTATGCAGTGTTCATAAATCCCGTGCATAAGGCTGAGCTTGACGAGGTTTTCACTATTGAAAACGGCTTTTCTCACGTTTATTACCGTGATGTTTACACGAATGACTACTGGTACGAGGTTTTCAGCAGCTCGGCGAGCAAAGCAAACGCGGTCTTACAGCTTAAAGCCTTGCTCGGAGCGGACGAAATAGTCAGTTTCGGCGACAATCACAATGATATTTCGATGTTCTCGATTTCTGACCGCTGCTATGCGGTTGAGAACGCGTTCGATGACGTGAAAAGCGCGGCTGACGGCGTGATAGGGTCTAATGATTCACTTGGTGTTCCTGCTTTTATCGAGTGTGAACATTTTGTGAAATTTGATTATATCCGTCCCGAATCGGGTGAACCCGACCCGGTTCGTTTCACAGAATCAGTCGAAAAAGCGCTTGCCCGCGAGCGCAGCACGATAGGCACTCTCAATGAAAAGACCATACATAACGCGCTGAAATGCTACTATTGCAATGACGTTGACCATGAGGCGAAAATCGGGTCGTTTTATGCCGACGGAGCGGGTGAGGATGGTATTTACGAAATACAGACTGCGGCTTTCTCAAAGCTCGGCAGAAAGCTGTCAAAAATGCTGCGAGCCTGTCATGTTACGGTGGTGTATCCGTATCCGAGAATTGTTCATAATTATTCTATAAATGAACAGACGGGTGAGATAATCTCATCATCAACGCGCCGCAATTCGTCGCTGTCAAAATTTTTTCTGGAACTTTACCGCATAAAAGAGTTTCTGACAAATCCGAACCTTACGATATGTATTGCGCAGCTTGAGATTGAGCAGAAAGCCTATTATAAGGACGAGAGGCGGATACGGTATAAGGGCATGAAAAAGGAGAAAATTCCTAAGCGGTACATAAAAGAAATCCGCCTTGACAGCAAGACGGATTACTTCAAATTATTGCCGGACGGACTTCCCCAAGAATTCACCAAAAAGGAGCTTCACATGCTGCTCCCCGCGACCGACCCCTCGCTTATGCTGGAGGTCTTGGAATATGTCGGGGCGGTGAGCCGCGTCGGAAAACGCGGGAAAGCTACGGTTTATGCCATTAGAAGCCAAGACATTCATTGATGAAAATGACCTTTATGCGGTCCTTTCTACGCTGCTGACCAAGCCGCACATATGAGCAGCAGATGCGCTGCGGGCTGTGGCAGTGGGCGCATTCGCCTGTTTTCGCACATGGCGTTTCCTGACATAGACGGATAGCGTTTGCGGGCGCGGCGATTTTCTCAATGCGCTGTTCAGCTTCATCCTTGTTATGAACAATTTTGTTCACACCCGCAACGACAATGACCTGGTTCGGTCCGAAAATCATTGCCGAAACACGGTTGCCTGTGCCGTCGACGTTGTACAGCTCGCCATCCTCGGTTATTGCGTTGCTGCTTGCGAAAAACGTGTCGCTGGTGAATGCTTTCCTAAAACATTCTTCGGTTTCCTCGGGAGTTGCGCACTTGGAACGGTCGGCGAAAATATCGCCGTATTTCTCATTCAGATGCGCGATAACTCCGACTTCGGAGAGCGTCATTGAGCCGCCCGACGTGATGAGCTTGTCGCCTGCGATAAGCTCGTCGATCAGCGAGAAAAGTTCCTCGCGCGATTTGACGTAATAGCCCCGCATATTGTTCCTTTCGAGCGCGCGGATAGTTTTTTCAACGCGCAGGTCGATGACTTTCTGTACATTTTCGTTCATTTCTTATTCCTCCGTTATTTTTCGACATTCTATGTAGAACCGCTTGTCCTCGGCGTGTCCCATTGAAAATGTTTTTCGAGGAAGCGCGCCGTCCTTGATTACTGTCGGGAAAAGCTCAGATTTTTTCATATCGGGAAGAAGAATACCGACGCTTTGTTTTTGCTTTGAGAGATTATGAACAACGTCTTTCCCGTGGATATAGTCAATTTTGCAGCCGTTGCGGCGAATAAAACCGTCGAGAAATTCCTGAACGCTGCCTACGGTGAGCTGAGAGGTAGGTTTGTGAATGTACCAAGTCTCCTCGCTGTCGTTCAGAACGAAAGTGAATTTCTGCTCGGCGGGCTGCTTGCTCAGTCCGAGCGCTTTGGTCATTTCTGCGATAAGCTGCTGCGGCTCTACTTCGGTAATGATACGATGAATGGCTTCAAATTCAAGCGCGGGGCTATGCAGGTTCACGATTTCCGCCAGTGCATAGCGCGCGGGGTGCGTCGAAAGATCTTTTCCGGGATTGTTCCGCTTCAATTCCTCATAATACTCTTTTGCAGTCGCGAGCGAGTGGTTCCCGTCGCCCATTGCATACAAAAGCACGGGCGTATCGGAGAGGCTGTAGCGCTTTTCAAATGCTTCGGGTCTGCCGAGTTTATCAAGTGCAGCAAAAACACGTTCGCACTGCGCCTGCGGGAGGATATATCCCTTAACTTTTCCGCCGTTCTCCATAAGCGTAAAATCGTAGATCGGCGAAGAAGTATCTTTGACGGCTTCGCAGGGTTCGATAACCGTTTTCTGCTCGTCGTCAATGAGTATCATTATATGCGGAAGCTCGAGCGGCGCGCCGCGGCGAACTTTTATACGGGGCGGTATACGCTCGGCAACGGTTGCTTCCGTCGCACGGACGGGCGAGGTGCTGCCCT
>OQWA01000042.1_pt1 | contig 25222 bp, 13 predicted proteins | sample 1691581 | NCBI WGS metagenome assembly OQWA01 (sample SAMN03418264, study PRJEB22391) | human gut metagenome | biome: human-gut; feature: organic feature; material: feces | host: Homo sapiens | place: Tanzania | collected 2013-01
ACGATAGCACTATGGGTGAATCCAGAAGAAGTTTTTTGAAAAAGTCGGCGGCGGGGTTGGCGTTGTTCACGATCCTGCCACGCAATGTGTTCGGAGCTATGGGCGGCGACAAGAAATATGTCGCGCCAAGTGACCAACTGACACGAGGGATTATCGGCACGGGAGGCATAGGCATGAGCGGTCTTCACTTCGTAAGTGACGAGCGCTGCCGTCTGGTTTCGGTCTGTGATGTTGACAAGAACCACCTTGACAATGCTCTGAAGAATGGTATGGAGAAGTTCGGCACAAAACTTCAGGCCTACACGGACTGGAGGGATCTCGTACATGATCCTAATGTTGACATCGTTCACATCGCGACCCCTTCGCATTGGCACGGAATCATGGCCGTAGAGGCTTGCAGAGCCGGAAAGGACATATTCTGCGAGAAGCCTATGACAAGAACAATAGGGGAAGGCCAGAAAGTAGTGGAGGCCGTCAACAAGTACGGCAGGATCTTCCGTCTGGACACATGGTTCCGCTTCAAGGACACGTTCTATGGCCTCGGAACAACTGTCGAACCGCTTAAGAAACTTGTGCAGAGCGGTCTTCTCGGTTGGCCTTTGACAGTGAGGATCTCAGGAGCCACCGGTTTCACCTGGAAGTTCTACTGGACCGGTAAGGAAAACCTTGTGCCACAGCCTGTCCCGGCAGAACTTGACTACGACATGTGGCTCGGACCTGCTCCGTACAAGCCGTACAATCCTCATCGTGTGCACCAGACATTCCGTGGCTATTGGGACTACGAGTCCGGCGGTCTCGGGGACATGGGACAGCACTACATCGATCCTGTGCAGTACATCCTCGGCAAGGACGACACCTTCCCTGTAAAGGTTGAGGTGGACGCTCCTCAGCAGCATCCGGACGCGGTGGGAATATGGCGGAGCGTCACCTACACCTACGCTGACGGCTGCAAGATCATCCTTGAGGGCGAAGGCTTCGAGAGCAAGGGCAAGGTGCCTTACATCGAAGGCCCTAACGGTAAGGTTTACAAAGGATTCGAGTGCACGATTCCTAACGTGATGGATGTCATCAACTCGCTTCCGGATCCGGAACCACGCAATACTGACTTCCTGGAGTGCGTGAAGACCCGTCAGAAATTCGCGCTGGCCGAGGACAACGGTCACCACAGCTGCACGATAGTCAACATGGGCGCTTGCGCCCTCAGGCTCGGCAGGACCCTGAACTTCGATCCTGACAAGCAGCTCTTTATAGGTGATGATGCCGCCAACCAACTTATCAACCAGCCGATGCGCGCCCCTTGGGGTTCAATGATCCTTTAATATGTTTCTGAATATGAAGAAGTTTATAACATCCATACTATTCCTTGCGGCCGCTCTGACTATGAGCGCCCAGGACGCAAGGCAGAGAACCGTGGAAACCGTTGTGGCTGACGTGCTTGCTGCCATGCCGGCCAACAATGCCACGGATTTCAACACTCAGATGTCCGACCTCGCCGCCGCTGCTCCCGCCTCAGTGGTGGAGACCGCCAAGATGATGAAGCCGGCCGGCGAAGGCGTGAGGAACAATCTTTATGAATATGCCCTCACGGGTCTCGCAAGTTATGCGTCGGCCAATCCTCAATGTGTAGACAAGGTCCGTGAGGGATTCATTCTGGCCATAAAGGCCACGGAGGACAGCAACAACAAGGCTTTTCTGCTGAACCAGTTCCGCCAGATAGCCAAACCTGCGGACGCTCAGTTCTTCAAGGAATATGTCAGTGACTCCGCTCTCGCCTCCACGGCCATCGGCGCTCTCGTGGATATTCCGGGAACAGAGGATTTGATTCTTGACCTTGTGAAGGAAGGAACCGCCGACAGGAAACTGCTGGCGACCGCCGCCGCGGAGAAAGGAATCACCGCCGCGGAGCCTTATATTCAGAAATGGGTCATCCCGACTGCCCTGAACTCCACAATGCACGACAACGCTTACTTCTCAGTTTTGGCTGCCATAGGCTCCGAGTCTTCATTGAATATTCTTAAGGAGAATTCGACTCCTGACTATGCCGCTCTGGCAGTGAGACTTGCGGATGGATCCAAGAGCAAGGCTGTCGCCAAGGCAGCCAAGGATCTCATGGCTTCTGAAGTCTCCGCCTACAAGTCCGCCGGAGCTTTGGCTCGGATGAAGAACGACCCGGCGAAGGCTTTGAAGGTCGTTGCCGCCGCTCTCAAGAGCGAGGATGTGAAGTATAGGAACTCCGTGATTGACAACGCCACTTTGATCCTTGGCGCCGGAAATCTCGTTCCGCTTTTCACAAAGAACTTCGCAAAACTCTCTGCACCGGTCAAGGTGGATCTTCTCAACTGGTTTGGCAACAATAAGATCTCGTCTGTCTCCGAGATTGTGCTCGGCTCGTTCTCCGAGGGAGGGAATGTTGCTTCCGCCGCCATCGCGGCCGCAGGAAAGATCGGTGGTGACAAGGCCGCGAAGGCTCTTGTGGGACAGATCGGAGGAGAGAACAGCGCCGCTGCGATAGCCGCTTTGAAATCATTCAAGGGCAACTATCAGGACGAGCTTCTTGCCGCTCTTGACGGAGCCAAGGACAACAAGACTCTTGGAAATATTCTCGGCCTTGTGATGGCCAGAAGGATTACCGCTGCCGCCCCGAAGGTATATTCATTGATAGATTCAAAGGATGCCGAGGCTTCGTCTCTCGCCAAGCTCGCGCTCGCGGACATCGTTGGCGTCCAGGACATTGACAAGGTCGGCGCTTTGCTTGACAACGCTTCCGCCGCTGATCAGAAGGCCGCCCAGAACGCTTTGATCGCCGCTGTGCACACTCTTGCTCCCGCCGAGCAGTACGCTAAGGTCAGCGCTTTGATGAAGAAGTCCAAGAACGTCTCCGCTTACTATCCGGTCCTTGCCGCCACAGGCACTGACGAGGCCGTGAACGATCTGGCCGCCGCCTACGAGGCCGGTGACAAGTCCGCTTTCGCGTCGTTGCTTGAAGTCGACAATTTCAAGGTGGCACCGACTCTCATCAAGATTGCCGGTTCGGACGCAGGGCTGGCCGACAAGGCTGTGAAGAGATATTCTTCCCTTGTCTCTAAATACGAGACCAATGTTGACAAAAAGCGTATGGATTTCGCCAAGGCTCTTGAGCTTGCCCAGACCCCTGCCGTCAAGAGGTCCATTCTCAAGTCTCTTGCTTCCGTACCTACGATGAAGGCATTCTTGCTTGCCGGCAAGTACTTGGATGACAGTGACAAGGGAGTCAGGCATGCCGCTGCTGAGTGCGTAAGGACAATCGCCTCCAAGACCAAGGAGGAGATCAACTACGCTGACCTCAAGTCCAATCTTGACAAGGCTGTGGTGATCTTCAAGGCCGCCGGTGGAGCCGATGACGGCTACGCTGTCGATGAGATCGGCAAGATTCTCAGCGAGGCGGTGCCTTCTCCGGTCTCTCAACTGACCGATGAGGAGAAGAGGCAGGGATTCGAGATGCTGTTCGACGGCACGAATCTGGACAAGTGGCAGGGCGATCTTGAGGGGTACACTCCTGTCAACGGAACAATCTATGTGTCGGCCAACTACGGCAGCACAGGAAATCTCTACACCAAGAAGGAATACCGTAACTTCGTCTATCGTTTCGAGTTCTGCTTCCTGCGCGAGGGTGTGAACAATGGTGTGGGTGTGAGGACTCCTATGGGTGTTGACGCTGCCTATGACGGAATGTGTGAGGTGCAGATCCTTGATCATGACGCTCCGATGTACGCCAAACTTCGTGAGTATCAGGTTCACGGATCGGTTTACGGTGTGATCCCGGCGAAGAGAATCGTCCACAAGCCTCTTGGGGAGTGGAGCACCGAAGAAATCCGTGTCGAGGGCGACAGAATCAAGGTGACCGTCAACGGTGAGGTGATTGTGGACGGCAACATCCGCAGGGCCTGCAAGGGGCATAATGTGGCTCCGGACGGCGGCAAGAAGAATCCGTACACCGTTGACCACAAGAACCATCCGGGAATGTTCAACAAGAAAGGCTACATTTCATTCTGCGGTCACGGTGAGGGTCTGAAGATCCGCAACGTCCGCATCCTCGATCTCGGCGACAAATAGTAGCCTGAAGTAAGGGCTGCGCTTCGCCGGCATCCCGGTCGCTGAGTTCCTCTGGTTGTTTAGACCTATTGGTTCTGAGACCTTTGAGTTTCCGGGCTTGTCGAAGCGAAGGAACATTGAAGGTCTTAGGGCATGGAAAGAGCGGGAAGCCTCTAACCTGAATTTTGCACGTAACCAAAATTCAGAACAGAGGCTTTCCGCTCTTTTCGGTCTAGCTATCTTTTCTCATCAGTCGTTTGCCACTGGCACACTCCTTCTTCAAAAAGACATCTATCCTCATAAATCTGACACAAAATTTAGTTCAACTTATTTTTTAACGCTTACTTAAGAATTGCAGAAAAAAGGTCTTTGAAAATGCATAGACTGCAATTCTGTCGGGCAAAACCGCCGAAAGGGCTTGTTTTGACGACGGAATTGCAGAGGAATTATATGTGTGGGGCTTTGCTGGGCCTTCCGGAGTGCAAATCTATAGCAAGCAAATCAAAAATAGCCTCTAAACGGCAGGCATAAGAGAATCGTCCGCCGCGAAACAGATTTGCGAAATCCGGGAACTGTAAAGTTTCTTTACGAAATGCGGTTAACAACAGCACCAAGGTTAGGTCCAACAGGCGGCCAATGATGATACCCGGCAGGCCAGCGGGGGACTCCCGTGAGCGGAAAGGCGCTTCCTGCGCACGAGGCAGGCCAGCGGGGGATTCCCGTGAGCGGAAAAGCGCTTCCTGCGCACGAGGCTGACCAGCGGGGGACTCCCGTGAGCGGAAAGGTGCTTCCTGCGCACGAGGCTATCTCTGAAAGGGGGCTTGGTCGCTCTGCTTTCTAAGCGCAGGTGCGATGAATGACCGAAGATAGTTCTTGATAATATTTTCCTTTGGAAATTTGTTTTATTGGAAATTAATTCCGTACTTTGGGAAAGTTTTCGTTGGAAACTATTGTATAAATGCTTGTTAATTATTTAAAACACTGATTATTATGAATGCAATTACGTTAAAGGCGCTCTTTTGCATCAGCGGGGTGGCTGTCGGTGGGCTTCTTCTGTTCTCTTCTTTTGAGACCAAGGCTACAGAAAGGTGGGGAATAGGAAGTGCTTTGGTTGCCGAGTCTGTCGAAGTGGCTCTGACTCGGGTTGCTGAGCTGGGAGTTGAGAAGATGGATCTGGAAAATTCTGGAGTTAAAACGCTGAAAGGGAATGAATTGACGACTGAGATGCCGAATGCCGAAAGGTTGGCGGCTGAGCAGAAAGCAGAGCTGTCGGGTGCAGGAAGACCGGCGGAAGAGCAGAGTGTTGAGATGACGGGTGCGGTAAGGCCAGATGAGGAGACGGCGGCGAAGGAAAAGCCGACGACAAAGGTGGTGCACATCACCAAGGCTGATTTCCTTAAGAAGGTCTACGACTTCGAAAAGAACCCCGATGAGTGGAAATATCTCGGATCTCAGCCGGCCATTGTCGATTTCTATGCGGACTGGTGCGGGCCGTGCAGGCAGCTGTCGCCTGTGCTGGACGAACTGGCCAAGGAATATTCAGGGAAACTCACCATCTACAAGGTCAATGTGGACAATGAGAGGGGACTGGCTACATTTTTCGGCATAAGATCGATTCCGACGCTTCTGTTCATTCCGATGAAGGGTAAGCCGCAGAGGTCTCTCGGGGCTTTGTCTAAGACGGAGCTCAAGGGAATCATCAAGGATGTTCTTAAAGTTGAGCTGTAGTTGGTAGGTCGTGGAGAATAAGAAGAACACAATCTGCCGCCTTCGCGAGATCCATAGGGCGATCTCCGGGCTGGACGCTGAGTTTCAGAGGAAATTCGGGCTGAACCTGAACGAGGCGATGCTTCTCTGCTTCCTTGCGGGGCAGGGAAGCGCTTCGGCATCGGAACTATCAGATGAGTTGGGGCTTACACATTCGAATATGTCCAAGGTTCTTGCCTCGGCGGAAAAAACATCCCTCATCAGCCGGAAACTTAACCCGGCTGACAAGCGGGGGATGATCTTCTCGCTTACAGACGAGGGCCGCATCCGGCTCGCCTCCATCCACTGTGAGGAATTGGTGATCCCGGACTTACTCAAAGAAATCCTTGATTAGGCTCAGAGTCTTACGCTCTTCCTTGCGAGTCTTTAAGAACAAGACCTCTAAGAAGCTGTTTTGAATTGTTTGAAATGTTCTTTGAGGTGAAAAATCTTCATTTTCTTCCCGCTTCTTCAGTCAGATAGCACCGCTATCTTCCTTGGAAGAAGCGGTCGAAACTGAAGTTTTTCACTCTCAAACCTTCAAACAAACAATTCAAAACAGCTTCTAAGTAACGTGAAAAAAATAACCTGCCTCAGATTAGGAGAAGATTTTCGAGGATAGATCTATTTTCGAAGAAGGAGTGTGCCGGTGGCACATGACTGATGAGAAAACAGATATAGACCGAAAAGATTCCTTAAGATGAGGCAGGTTATTTTTTGAAGGTTACTAAAGATCCACTGTGTGGGTAAGATTGCCGTCAGTGTCGTAGATCCTGACGGCGATCTTTTTGGCGTTCACGGTGATCTCCATCCTCTGCCACTGGCCGTTGGTGATCACAGGGAAGGATGCGTCGGTTGATCCAACTTCGCGGAAAGAGTACTTGTGCACGTGGCCGCTCAGCATCAGATCGACACCCGCACCGTTGAGGATCGGAAGGAACTTCTCCGACATATTCAGATTGCCGTGCCATGCGTCCTTGATCTGAGGGGGAATATGGTTGAAGACGATCCTTCTTTCGGCGTTCTTCCACTCATCACTCTCCACCACGCCCTTGAGCCATTTGGCCTCCTCGTTCAGATAAGGCTCCGAGCAGAGCCGTCCTTGGTTCTCGATGTCGCTGTCCACCTTGTCCTCGCCGCCGTCCAGCACCAGAAACAGGAACTTGCCATATTTGAAGGTGTAGTAGGGGCCGTGCTCCGGGAAGTCGAAATATTCAGAGATCCGCAGCGCGTCCCTGCCTCTGAACTCGTGGTTGCCGCGGGCCATGAAGAGAGGAGTCTGGTCGGCGAACAGGTCGCTGGCCGGCTTGAGGTAGTGCCGGACGATCTTCTCGCTGTAGGCCAGGTCGGAGGTCATGTCTCCGTTGAACAGAACGAAGTCGAACTCCTTGTTCTTCTCCTTGTCCGCGAACAGTCTGCGCAGAAGCGAGTCCTGGGCGTGCACGTCATTGACAACGGCGAACCTGACCTCGCTGTAATCCTCTTTGAGAGTGGTGGCCTTAGGCAGGTCAACCTTGTAGGCCGGCGCTCCGGAGCCTTTCCCGTAGACCGGATTGTAGTTGTTGTAGTAGTCCTGCACCGCCGTCATCATCACCCTGTAGCGGTAGCTGGTGCCGGGCTTAAGCCCGCCAACCGTCACCTTGTGGATCTTGCCGATAGGCTTCAGCCCGTGGCCGCGCATGTCGTAGTACTTCGGCCTGTCCTTGTAGTAGAAATTCTCCTCGTTGTCCGGAGCGATCTCCACCCACCCCACGGCATCCACGTCCGTCATCCACATCACCGTGAAGCTGTCCGTGGTAACATTCTGAAGGTAAGGCCCGCACACAATCCTGGCAATGGCCGGCCCGTTCTGCGCCTCCGCCAAAAACGGCAGCACCGCCAGAACCGCGATCAAAAGGTACTTTCTCATATTCTTGAATATCACTGTTTATCGTCTGTTCGTCAGAGGCCTGGGCAAAGAAGCCCGGCAAACCGTCCGTCCGTTTCGTTGAACACAAATTTACTTCGTTTTGCCGAAAAGGCAAAATCATTGGCGCGGATCATTCAATCCGCAATGGATGACAAGTAAGCGTTAAGTAACCTTCAAAAAATAACCTGCATCATCTTAAGGAATCTTTTCGGTCGATATCTCTTTTCTCATCAGTCATGTGCCACCGGCACACTCCTTCTTCGAAAATAGATCTATCCTCGAAAATATTCTCTTAATCTGAGGCAACTTATTTTTTTCATGTTACTAAGTGAAATGTAAAAAATAACCTGCATCACTTTAAATTTGCAATATATTGATGTTCAGGGTGATTCTATGAATTCAATTTATCGATTTATGCAACTTATTTTCTCAACATTACTAAAAAGTAAGTTGGTAAGGATAACCAAGTTTTTTTAAGGATTACCAAATGTTCGAAATTAATTATAATTCATTATTTTTGTGTTTGGTTCCGAGACTCTTCTATGTGGTTAAGGAACGATAATAATAACCAATAATGTATTGAATAGTTATGAACAGCATGCTGATGAGGGGCTTGATGATCGGCCTGACTGCGCTGTCAGGCAGTCTGGCTTTGTCGGCTCAGGTTGTGGTTTCTTCAGGATTTGAACAACTTGACAGATGGGCGTCCGAGTGCCTTGCCGAAAGGAGTATGACCCTTGGTTATCCAGGCAACAATGACATAAGACTGGAGGAGTTTTACCGCTGGTACACAGGAAACAATCTGGAGTCGATGATCATCAACAACGCGGGAGATCCGTTCGAGGAGGGTGACCACACTCTTTCCTCATTGGATTTCGAGCGTGAGGTCATTCAGTATTTCGCTCCTAAATACGGATTTGACGGGAATGACCTGTGGGGCATTGTCACCATGAGCGGAACCGACGGCAACAACCACGGTATTTATTTCGGAGTCAATTATCTGAAGAGGAAGACCGGCAAGATGCCCGTCGTCTATGTCTCTGATGAGGCTCATTACAGCAACTATCGCCTTTGTGATCTTCAGCACCTCGAAGTCCGTCTTGTGAAGAGTGACTCCATGGGCAGGATGGTGCCGGACTCGTTGGAGAAAGTCCTTGACCCTACACGCCCTTGTCTGATAGTCTATGCGATGGGTTCCACCTTCAAGGGTGCCATAGATGATCAGAAGGCTCTTGATGATGTACTGGCAAGGCACGAGGGGATGGCTGTATATCGTCATGTTGATGCGGCTCTGTTCGGTGGCTATCTGCCATTCACCGAATATAAGGACCTGGTTGACCGCAGGAAAACCGGCTTTGATTCCATTAGCGTCAGTGGTCATAAATTCTTCGGCATCGACAGCCCTTGCGGACTCTTCATCACAACCCGCGACGTTTACGACAATCAGTCAACCTACGACATCTCTTATCTGAACGCCAACATGCGCATGATAAACTGCTCACGATCAGGAATCGAGCCACTCAAATTTTGGTGGCTTATGAAAACGGTCGGCGATGAAGGCTGGACAGAGCAGGCCGCGAGGATTTTTGAAAACACGCGATACCTTAAGTCTGAGCTTAAAAGGATAGGTTGGCCTTATTGGAACAATGAATATAGCAACACGGTCATATTCCGCCGTCCTTCCGCCAAAGTCGTAAGGAAATATAATCTCGCTTGCGGCGAGGACGCGGCGTTTGGCGGAAAGCTGTCGCATGTTGTCGTCATGCAGCATGTCACAAAGGATTCGATCGACAGGCTCATCGCCGATCTGCGGAACGAGACAATCTCGGATCTGTGACGTCAATCGCATTCCCGCACATCTGGGTCGTCTCAGCCGACGAAATCCTTTGGCAGGACACCGAACTGCCTGAAGAAGCATTTGGCGAAGTACGACGGGGTGTTGAAGCCTACCATGTAGCAGATCTCATTGACCTTGTACTTTTGCTCGGCCAGCAGGCTGGCGGCCTTGCGCAGACGCATCTCCTTGATGAAATTGTTAGGAGTCATGCCGCAGGCCTCCTTGGTACGCTCGAACAGGACGGAACGGCTCAGGTGCATCTGCTCCGCCAAGTCATCGACGGAGAAATCCATGTCGGTAAATCTCACAGACACTATCTCGCTGATTTGCTGAAGGAATTGCTCGTCGCCTTTACCCTGCACGGTGCTTCTTAACGGGGCGTACGGACGTTTGCTGAAACTGTCCCAGATCATTTTTCTCTTGTCGAGAATGCCGTTTATCCGTGTGATGAGATACTCGATCTCTACCGGCTTCTCCAGGAAGATGTCAGCTCCTTTCCCGATGCCGCTGACTTTCAGGCTGAGATTGTCGCTGCTTGAAAGGAGAATGACTGGAATATGACAGAAGCGCTCCTCGTTCCTTAATTCCCCACAGAGATCAATTCCCACGGCGGCGTCGCTGATGATCAGGTCTATCCGTTCCCCGTTGTCGAGTGTCTGTTTTGCTTTCTCCGCATTCTCCTCGGTGTGGATGTCCTGGTAGTGTCTGCTGAGGGCGAGAGACAGGAATTCTCTCATCTGGGCATCCGGATCGATGATCATGATGCTGATCTCCCTTCGTTTGACGGTGTTGGTGTCCTGCAGGACTGTGTCCGCCGCACTTTTTTTCGCAGTCTTCTCAATCTCTGCCGCTATATTCCGGTACTCTCCTTTCATCGGCATAGATACATCTCCCACGTCCGAGCGGAGGCTCTCTATGCTATTGTGCAGGAAATCAAGGATCTCGTGAGTGATGACGTGCAGTTTGTCGCTGCTGTTCTTGATGATCGCCGCATTTTTCCGCGCCCTGTCGGAGAGCCCCTTCTCTGCCAGGATCTCATCCACGGGACCGTTGATGAGCATCACGGGGGTACGGATGCCCTTTGCGATGTCCGTGAACAGCTCCAGCTCGGTCTCCAAACGTACTCTATCCCTGTCGCGGCGTATCCTTTCAGCCTTGTTGGCTTTCCGTTCCTTTTGGTAGTCCCAAAGAATCCGGGCGAAAAGCAGGACAAGTGACAGGAGGATGATGGAATATACTATGATGGCACCCGTGCTGTTGTAGAAATAGGGCTTGACTTTCACCACTGTAGGGATCTCCGCGCTCCAGACTCCGTCGTTGTTGCATCCGGAGACCAGGATCGTGTGCTCTCCTCTTTTAAGCCCGGTCAAGATGATCTCATTGCCTCTGTAGTCATATTCGTTCCACTCTCCATCATCGATTTTCCACTTGTACCTGTTCTTGTGCGGAGCAATGTAACTCAGGACAGAGAAAGTCAGCCTCAAGGGTTTATGACCCGTCCTTATGTGCATTTGCCCGGTTTTTCTGGCTTCGGCCAGAAGTCCTCTCGCCTCGGTCTCCGATTCACTGTAATCCACGTCGCTAAGGTAAAGTCTCGGGGCGATGCTGTTTGTCGGTATCTCGTCCGGTCTGAAATAATTGAATCCACCATTGGTGCCAAGGAAAACCACCCCGTCTGATGTAAGTACTCCTGAGTTGTAATTGAGGGCGTTGGCGCTCAGCCCGTCTCCGGTTCCAAATAATTTTGCTTTTTGCGTCTGTGTGTTGTATCGCACAAGTCCGGAGTTTGAACTGACCCAGAGGTTGTCGTTTTCTGAAATGATGTTGTAGACAGTCTGGTCGGAGGAGAGTATGTCCTTAGAGTTGATGGGCGTGATTATCCCCGTGTTTGTGTCATATCGGATCAGTCCGTTTCCTGCCGTACCTATCCAGATGATGTCCCGGACAATCTCTATCGCCAGAATCTTGTCAGGAATCACACCTTTGGTCGAAGGTTTGCCTATCGTGCCCGTCTTCGGGCTGTACTTCATCAGGCCGCTGCTTATGGATGCGATCCAGATGTTGCCTTGGATGTCCCCGCGGATGTCGATCACGTCACTGTTGAATCCGAGATCGAGGGTTTCCCGGAAATCATCACCTTCCTTGATCGTTATCCCGGTCTTGGTGCCTATCCATAATCTTCCGTTGATGTCCTTGAACAGTGCGTAGACACTGGCGTCTGTGCCATCCTTGTCACTGTTGAATTTCGGCCAATGCTTTGTCTCGCCGCTCTTCGTGTCCAGATAGTAAAGACCCTTGCTGTAGGTTCCGACCCATAGCCCGTCGCCGTCTTTCAGCAGGGCGTGGATGTTGAGATTCGGTATGTTCCTGTCCACGATTTTTTCCTTGCATATTTCTGAAGCCATGTCATAGAGAAACAGGCCGCCGTCATCTGTACCGATCCAAAGTTTTTTGCCCGGATCTTCGCAGAACTTGCTGATTACCCTGCCTTTCTTCCCAGTGGTGTCCGTCATGGAGAAGTTGAAAAGAGAGGAGCTTTTATTGGTATAGTTCACCCCACCGAAATATGTCGCCACCCATATTCCACCCTCTTGATCCTTCACAATGTCGTAGATGAAGTTGTCGGTGATGCTTCTGTTGGTGTTAGGCTCGTAACGTATGTTCTCGCATCTGCCGGTTCTAGTGTCAAAGTTCACAATACCGTTGTCGCAGCCGTAGGAGATGATCCCCGGTTCCACTTCCGTGACAGTGTGGATCCTGCCGGTGTATAGCTTGCTTCCGTTGTCGGAAGTGAGCCTGTAGTTCGTGAATGACCCGCTGGTCTTGTCGTAGCGGAAAAGACCGTTTCCCCATCCTCCTATCCAGATGTTGCCCTGGTAGTCCTCGCACAGGCTGAAAGCGGCGTTGCCCTCGGCTTTCGCTCTCTCATCGTAGATGTGTATTCTGGAGAACATGTTCTTGTCGTCATCATAGAGATAGATATTCTGGCTGGCATTTGTACACCATGTTCTGCCTCTTCCGTCACAGAGGACGGAGGTGATGTAGTCAGAATCTATTCCGAATTTGTTGTCCTTCCCTTTTGAGAACCGGATAAGCCTACCTGTCTCGATGTCGTAGCGAAGGAGGCCTTGTCCCAATGTCGCTATCCAGAGCCTGTTCTTCTTGTCCAAGTCCAGGCTTCGTACAAGTATGTTGCTGAGACTGTTCATCTCTGCTTCCGGTAGCGACTTAGGAGTCAGGATCTCCGTGAAGAGTTCCTCGTTCTTGTCGAAAGCGTAGAGGCCATTCTCCGTACCGATGTACAGAGTGCCGTTCATGTCTTCCTTCAAGGAGTAGATCGAGTTGTTTCCCAGCGACCTGGAATCGGACGGGGTGTTCCTCCAAGTCTTCAAGGTAGTGCCGTCGAACCTTGTGAGCCCGTCATTGGTGCCGAACCACATCAGCCCGTCCTTGTCTTGCAGAATTTTGAATATGGTGTTGGAACTCATGCCGTTTTCCATCCCATAGTGTATGAACTTGTGCTTCTGCGCGCTGGCCGGGAACGGGCAGAATGCAAGGAAAAGGGCGATAAAAGCGATGGTGCGTTTTAAAGACATGTCGTACAAGTTTTATCCAAAAATAATATAAAAGTTCTATGTTTTTCACTTCTGTCGCCGTTAAAAAGCCCTAAATAGGATAAATTTTGTATAAATTAAGATAAACGAGCGGTCGGGATAGTCTCTTTCTGTCTACCTTTGACATGGCCATTGGGCGGATTAACAACACTATTATTGCAAACCATAAAAATCAGTCAGAATGAAAAATCTTAGTTTAAAGGTTTCGCTTCTTGTCTTGACATTACTGTTGGGGGCTGTGGCTTCTTTCGCACAGTCCGAGGCCGTTCTGTCAGGTGTCATCACGGACACAGGCGGGGAACCGCTCCCCGGCGCGAGTGTCACTTTGATGGAGACGAAAACACCCTTTGGTGTCGTAACTGACGTTGATGGTAAGTTTTCCATCACTGTTCCGGTCAACTCTACGGTCGAGGTCTCTTTCCTTGGCTTTGTCTCTCAGACCTTCCGTGTGAAGTCATCTCAGAAGATACATGTCTCTTTGGTGGAGGATGAGAATGTCCTTGACGACGTTGTCGTTGTCGGCTTCGGCACTCAGAAGAAGGAGTCCGTAGTGGGAGCTGTGGCGGCGATCAAGCCGAAGGAGCTGACGGCTCCGGTGCGTTCCCTTACCAACTCCATCGCCGGAAAGGTGGCGGGTATCATCGCCGTGCAGTCTTCCGGAGAGCCTGGCAAGGATGATGCCCAGTTCTGGATCAGAGGCATCTCCACATTCACCGGAAATCAGAACCCCCTCGTGCTGGTGGACGGCATCGAGCGCCCTATGAGCAACGTCGATCCTCTGGAGATCGAGTCGTTCTCCGTGCTGAAGGACGCTTCCGCCACCGCTGTCTATGGCGTTCGTGGAGCCAACGGAGTCATCCTCATCACGACGAGGCGGGGATTCGACGGCAAGGCCAAAGTTGACGCCCGCTATGAGCAGGGTTTCTCCTTTGCTACCAAGCGTCCGTCTTATATGAGAGCCTATGAGCGATCAGTCCTGTTCAACGAGGCCATAGACGCCAACCCTTCCGCCGCACAGTCCCTTAAATATTCCAACGAAGAGATTATCGCGATGCGCGACGGCACGGATCCGGAGTTGTATCCGGATGTGGATTGGCAGGATGTGCTCATGAGGAAGTATTCCATGAACGAGAAACTGAGTGTGAACATCTCGGGTGGTTCAAAATGGGTGAAGTACTTTTCCGCCATGTCGGTGTATAACCAAGAGGGACAGTACGCCGTGAACAACAGCGACTATCCTTGGGTTTCGACAAAGATCGGATCGTACGGAAAGAACATCAACTACATCCGTTATAACTTCCGTACCAATGTTGACATGGACATCACGAAATGGACAAGAGTCTCGCTGGGACTTCAAGGTAACGTGGCCAACAATGTCGAGCCGGCCGAAGGGTCGGACAACATCTATCTCTGGATCAACAACTGCGCCCCTAACGCATTCCCTGTCCTTTACAAGGATGGAAAGTTCCCGGGCAGGGATTCGCTCTACAATCCTTACATCCAGTTGACCCAGCGAGGCTACAAGACCACCACCACAAACGAGCTGCGTACCAATCTGTCAATCTCTCAGGACTTCTCTTTCTGGAGTTGGGCGAAAGGATTGTCGGCCATAGTCCGTTATGCCTATGACGCTGTCAACTATGATGTCGCCAAACGTTCCAGGGATCTTACTCTCTATGAGGCTCTCGGACGTGACGAGGCCGGAGACATCCAGTACAAGGTCATCGACGCCAACAAGCAACAGGAGTATCTGAACTATTCCTCGTCGGCCTCAGGCAACAGAAGCCAGTACTTCGAGGCTTCCCTCAACTACGACAGAGCCTTCGGCAAGCATGAGGTGGGAGGCTTGGTGCTTTACTACATGAAGGATTACAGGATCAACACGGCCAGCAGCTACATCTCCAGCCTTCCAAACCGCTCGCTCGGTATCGCCGGGCGCGTTACCTACGGCTATGACAAGAAATATCTCGCCGAGGTGAACATTGGTTTCAACGGCTCGGAGAACTTCCCTAAGGGGCAGAGGATGGGATTCTTCCCTGCTGTGGCCTTAGGTTGGGTCGTGTCCAACGAAGGATTCCTCAAGGACAGCAGCGTCCTTACATGGCTCAAGCTAAGGGCTTCATACGGTCGTGTCGGTTCCGACCAGATTCGTTCAACCCGCTTTGCCTACCTCTCAACTCTGAAGGATGCTGACGGAACATCCGATTTCGGTCTCAACTTCAACAAGGGGATCGGCGGACTCGCCGAGGATCAGCTTGCGGCGCAGAACATCACGTGGGAGACCGCGTCCAAGTACAATGTGGGTCTTGAACTGGGTTTCTGGAACGCCTTCCGCGCCACGTTCGAAGGGTTCTATGAGAAAAGAAGCAACATCTTCATCCAGCCGCAGGTGTCTGAGATAGCGGGTCTGCAGAATCCTGCCTATGCCAACACCGGTGTGATGGACAACCGTGGTTTCGAGGCGACCCTTGAGTACAACAAGGCTTTTGATAACGGAATGGTGTTCACCGCCCGCGGCAACTACACTTTCGCGCGGAATAAGTACATTGATGACGGTAAGGTCTACAAGAATCCTTGGCAGGATGTGCGTGGTACCCGTTACGGCGAGCGTAAGCTCTATGACGCCATGCATCTTTTCTCGAAAGAGGAGATTGACGCCCTTCCGGAGTACTACCGTCAGTTCTCTCTTACCAAAGAGCAGCTGCGTCCTGGAGACATCCGCTACCGTGATGTCAACGATGACGGTAAGATCACTGAGGATGACATGATCTGGACATCCTCTCCGTCCAGGCCGGAGCAGGTGCTTGGACTCGGAGCCTCTCTCTCATGGAAAGGTTTTGACTTCTCTTTCCTTATGCAGGGTGCTTTCGGGGCGACTACATATCTGACTTCCGGATGGTACTTCCAGCCTTTCCAGGCAGAGCGTGACCCTAAGCTTATGGGTAACCTCATAACCAAATTCCGCGACCGCTGGACAGAGGAGAACCCTGACCCGTATGCCTTCTCCCCGAGGCTCTACATGGGACAGAACGTCAACAATTACAAATCCTCCACATGGTGGGTGCGCAACAGTGACTACATGCGTCTGAAGAACCTTGAGTTCGGCTACACATTGCCACGCAAGGCTCTGGACAGGATGAGACTGGACAATCTCAGATTCTATGTGTCTGCTCAGAACCTCATGACTTTTAGTAAGTTCAAGAAAGAGTTCTGGGATCCTGAAGTGGGAGCGGATGCTTATCCTATTCAAGCTACCGTGTTCCTTGGTGTTAATTTAACATTCTAATAAAGAGAGTATTATGAGAAAATATATTCTTATGCTTTTAGTTCCGGTCCTGTTTGCCGGCTGCAACTTCCTTGACCAGGATCCAGAGGAGCTCAATACTCTGGAAAAGGTGTTCTCCTCGCGTAATGACACCCGCAAGTGGTTCGCCAGAATGTACTCTTCCGATTACTTCCCGCTTGAACTCTGGGGATCAGCCTACTATAACCACTACATGTTCGGAACTGACGATGCGAACAACGCTCTTGACTGGCATATTCCTCACGTTCTGAACGGTTCGGTCAGCCCGGAGACTCCAGTGACCTCGACTGACAAGTACTATTTCCAACTGTTCTATCAGGCCATCCGCCACTGCAACATATTCCTTGAGAATGTTGACAACTGCAAGGAACTTGATCCTGTCACAGAACTTCCGAGGATGAAGGCCGAGGCGCGTTTCATGCGGGCGATCTACCATTTCTGGATTCTTCGTGAATATGGCCCGATTCCGATAGTCGATAAGACGTTCATCTCCGAGAAACTTAGCAGGAGCAGCTATGACGAGTGCGTGGATTGGATCTGCGGCGAGATTGACGCGGCGATACCTTCAATGCTGGAGGAAAGGGTGGAGGATGACTATGGCTTCCCGACAAAAGGTGCGGCGATGGCCATGAAGGCAAGGATTCTTCTTTACGCGGCAAGCCCTCTTTTTAACGGCAACACCGTTTATGCCAACTGGAAGAACCATGACGGCAAGCAGTTGATCAGCCAGACCTACGACAACGAGAAATGGAAGAAGGCCGCCGACGCCGCCAAGGCGGTGATCGATCTTGGCAAGTACGAGCTTCTGGAGCCGAAGGCCGAGGATGGTAAGCCGCTCACTTTTGAGGATTATGTCAAGAACTATCAGAAGATAACCACAACCTGGAATAAAGAACTGATCTGGGCTCGTCCGCAGGCCACCTATTGGTGGACAATGCAGTGTCTGCCGGCTTGCTTCCATTCGTGGAATGCGCGTGACGCCGTGAGCCTCAATCTTGCCAATGATTATTTCATGGCGGACGGTAGCGAGGCCAGGCCGTTGAAAGAGTGGTTTGACAACAAGCAGTGGTCTTCCGAGGATGATGTGGAGCACGGTACGATCAAGAACACGTTCTGGATGTTTGTCGGCAGAGAGCCGAGGTTCTATGCCTCCACGCATTTCCCGAACCAGCGTCTTGACCGCTACACCCACCCTGACATGAGAAACCAGGACGGTTCCGGAGTGATGACCACAATCGAGTTCTGGAACAAAGGCAACGCCGGCAAAAGCCGCTCGACCGGAGATCATAACTCCACGGGTCTCTCTCCTCAGAAGAACATACCTCTGTCGGCCTATTCGGACAAAGGAAAGGGCGAGTGCATCTCCAGTCAGATACCGTTCCCGGTCATTCGTCTCGGAGAAATCTATCTTGACTACTGCGAGGCTATGAATGAATATGCCGGAGCGGCATCCCATTCAACGATACTTCCTTACCTGAACGAGATTCGCAAGAGAGCGGGGATTCCTGAATATAAAGGGACTTACACCAAAGAACAGATGAGACATATGCTCATGAAGGAGCGCCGTGTCGAACTGGCATGGGAGTGCCACCGTTACTTTGACGTGCGCCGTTGGTTCATAGCCCATGGGGATAATGGTGTCCTCAACACCCCGGTCTATGGCTTCAACGTCGCCGAGGGAGAGAATGCGACCGACCCTAAGTTCTTCACGATGACTGAAGGAATGCCGCGAATCTTCCGTATGGAGCACTATCTGGCACCGATCAAGGCTTCGGAAGTGGCGTACAACACCAATCTGGTGCAGGCTCCGTTCTATTAGTGGCCGCCCTTAGTGAGGTGGCTTGCCGGACGCGGCCACCTCTGTGGGTTTGAGTAACGTATTAACCAAGATTATTAACATCACAGAAATGAAAAAGATTATATCATCCATATTGCTGCTCGCTGGAGTGACAGTCGCTTCCTGTACGGTCGAACTGCCAAGGCCGGATGTCGTTCCTGACCCGGCATTCTCCTTGTCCGGCCTGCAGAAGACAGCCACGATAAGTTCGTACGAGACTACGGATGTGACCGTTACCGTAAAACGAACATATGGCGTGTCAAAGGAGCTTATGCTGAATCTTTCCGTGGATGGGGCGGAAATTGATTCATATAACGAGATTTACTCCACAGGTTTCAGACAGATGGATTCCAAGTATTACACTATGCCTGAATCCGTTACATTCGCACCTAACACCCAGAAGGCGGAATTTGTCGTAACGATCAAGACCGCCGAGCTTGTGAGGGACAACGGAAAGGGGGCCGAGAATCTTCTTATTCCTGTAGTCCTCACGGGAGCCTCTATGGAGGTGGCCGATTTTGGTTCTATGGGATCGATACTTATAGGATTGACGACCTCTGAGCCTACAATCATTGTCGATGTGCCGGAGACTCCGGAAGTCTTGTCTTTCCTGTCCATAGATCCGCTTGACCAGACTGTGACAATTAAGGCCGGTACCAATTTCAATAACCTTGACACCAAGAGAGTGAGTATCAAGATTGCCGATGACAAAGTGGCTGAATTCAATGCCGCCAACGGAACCTCGTATGAACCAATCCCTTCGTCATGCTACAAGGTCTCCGACGGCACATTCAATCCGGAACAGATGACCTTTGAGGATGTCATCTCATTCAGCAGCAAAGGAATGGCAGAAGGCAAGGAATATCTTTGCCCTATTGTACTTGAACAGACAGGTGGCTATGTGGTGGAGCAATCCTCCCCGGTCTACGTGATCGCCAGTCTGACATCCCTTAGGGCATGGACTCCGGAGGCCGTGGGCAAGCAGGTTCTTCCGTCCTACCGGAAAGGAAGTGTCACGATCCAGATGAACGCCCCGCTGTCCAACGACCTTCAGGTTTCGTTTAAGTATGATCCGGAGGCTGTGAGCGCCTACAATGCCGCCAACGGCACGTCTTACAAGACATTTGATGTCTCCAAGGTGTCGGTCGGCGAGGCGAGCATCAAGGCGGCGTCCAAAAAGGCTACAGTTGAATTCGCGGTAGATGCATCCGCTATGCCGTATGACGGAGAGGACGCCTATATGGTGGCGCTGACGGTTGATCAGGACAAATTCCCTAAAGGAACATTGTTTGACGAAGGCAGGCAGACTGTGTTCTTTGAGGTCGTGAAGACGATCACCGGAGACTATGTCAAGACTGTCGAAGGTGTCCAGTGGGAGTTCAACCTGACTGTCGGAGAGGATGCGACTTTTGTGGCGGCAAACAAAGGCGGTGGCGAGACGACCCAGAAAGTTACCGCGTTCACCGAGAATGAGACCGGCTATAACTCTTTCTCCAACAGAATCGACTTCACTGCCGGTTCTGCTCATGAAGGAGTTCCGCAGAGATATTACATAATCTACGGCGGAAAATGGAAGGATGGTGTCATCCTGTTTGACCTCAGCGAGGAACCGGACAAGGACGGATTCTACAGGATGGTCAATGTGAGTGACCGTAGGACGGACGATGACTGGATCTGGAACAAGTCCAGATTCAACCCGGCTGACGGAAGCTGGGACCTTCAGATGGCGGTCTTTGGTTATTGGAACACCCGTAAGCTTTTCTGTAGGCTGACCCGATAGGGTTGGTCGATATGGCGACGGGCGAAGTAACGCCCGTCGCCTTTATGATTCAACAGGCGGTAAAAGATAAGTCGCCGCTGAGTTCGCGAAGATTGATAAGACTAAGAGACATGAGACTATATTCCCTGTTATCATCGTTATTGCTGGCCACTTTTGTGGCCGTTTCGTGTTCGGGTAAGGATGAACCTATGATTGATTTTCCGGATGACCCGAATCCCGATAATCCCCCTACCGGACAGTATCTTTCTGGCATCATATTTAATCAGAACTTCGAGGATGACATCAACTTGACAAAGAACAGTGATGTCCCCGAGGATGGAAAATGGTACTATGTCGGAGGATGGCGCGAATCTGGCGCAAAAGTTTCTCAGATAGACGGCTACGGCTACAAGGACAGCCGTTGTCTTTGCATAGCGGCTCTTGACCATACGGTCGATGTGGCTGTGGTGCAGAGAATCAAGGTGGTTCCGGGGAAGAATTACAAGGTGTCCGTCAAGATCAAGACAAGCGGAGTCAGCGGAGCCAATCCGGAGTCAGGAGCCTGTATATCCCTGAATTCCGCCTGGTCCTTGAAGTCCAAACGAGTCTATGGCACAACGGATTGGACTACCGTGAGTTTGGAGTTGGAGCCCGAGACTGACTATCTGGAGATAGCGTTGAGGCTGGGCGCCAACTGTGACGACGCGCGTGGCGTAGCCTATTTCGACAATGTGTCAATCTCCTATAACAATGATCTGTATGTTCAGGAGAGTGAGCATCTTGTCTTGATGTGTGACAAGAAATACATCGCTATCTCTGAATCAATGATAGGAGAGTGGCTTTCAAAGCTGGACAAGGTCTATGAGGCTTATGTGGAGCTTTTTTCCGGAAGAAAACCGTATGGTGGGAATAAGATAAGAATCCGTTCAGGTTCCATCAACGCTTGGGCATATGCCGGCAATCCTATCCAATGGAACGAGAATTATATTACCGAGACGCTGATGTCCGTGAAGGAAGGGGATTGGTGCTTCGGGCTCATGCACGAGCTCGGCCATGATTTCGCTCCGGGACACTTCACGGAATTCAGCGCCACCTGCGCTTTTGACTTCAATGAGGAGGTAATGGCGAACTGGAGGATGTACTATGCCTTGGAAAAACTTGACGGAGTGGTCTTCAACAATGACAAGATCTATCACGGCAAGGAGGTTGTTGCCCTCTATAGATCGGACACGCCCAACTCCTATGACAATATCATAAAGGCCGGCAGGTGCGAGGAGATGGGCAATGGCCTTACCTATTGTCTATGGCGTATCCGTGACGCCTACGGATGGCAAGTGTGGATAGACACGTGGGACGAGATCTACAGGACAAGGATTAACTCGGTTATGGAAAGCTCGATGAATCAATGGCAGAAATTCGATTACCTGCTTACGATACTCAGCAAGCACACTCCTGACGGACAGGATGTACGGGAGACATTCCCTGACGGCGAACTTGATCTTATTAAGAAATATCTTTCAACACAGAAATAGTATCAGATGAGAATCCCGTTATTAGCGGCGGCGATCATGCTGCCCATGGCAACCGCAGTACTGGCCTGCGGGGAGAAGAAGGCCTGTTCCTATGAAGAGAATTTCAGCACGGATGTTCTGGGGGACGGCAGCTGGACGTTAGTGCTTGACGGTGAGGTTCCCGAGGGAGCCGCTGCATTTTGGAGACAGGAGGAAGGAATGGATGGCGGAGGATGTGTCTTCATCTCTTCTCCGGAACGAGCACAGGTGAGTGTCTGTCATGATGTTGAAGGACTTGATCCAGAGAAAATCTATCGCGTGTCTGCATTCCTCAAGACTTCTGGAGTGTCTGAAGGCCGTGGGGCGGTGTTGACAGTGGAGACTGAGAACACTGATCAGGAATGGAACGCTTCCGAATTCTGTTATGGCGACAGCGACTGGAAGAAAGTCTATGTGGATTTTGTGCCGGCCGCCACAGGCAAGGCTCAGATCAGATGCCGTCTTGGAGACCACGGAGGCACGTACAATGGAGGTACGGCTCACGGCAAGGTTTGGTGGGACTGCATTAGTTTGAGAGAGATCCTGCCGGAGGAGCTTTGCATCCGTGAGGGCAAGCATATTCGTCTGGCGCTCGACACCGACAAAGTCTGCGTGAGCGATTCCACTTTGGACAGTTGGCTGGCCAATCTTGACTTGGTCTACGAAAGTTACTCAAGGCTGGTCGGAGGCACTCCTTTCAACGGTTCCAGGATCACCATCCTGACCACACCGGGAGTTGAGGCGGGCTATTGGGCGTTGGCAGGTAATCCGATCCTGTGGAACAACCATGTCGGCATTGACAAGTCATTGCTGTCCACCAGAGATAATGGCGACTGGAATTTCGGTGTGATGCATGAGATCGGTCATACTTTTTCCGGATACTGTCGTCCCGACGGCTCAAGAACCAATTCCACATGGAACTGGAACGACGAGATATTCGCTAATTTCAGGATGTCTTACGCTCTGGAAGACTGTGGCGGCAGGATGGGACAGCGCGGTGTTTTCTACACCGGAGCGGAGAATATGGACTACTACAAGATTGCCTACGATGAGACCATCGGAGCCGGTGTCGCGAAGAACAACGGTGATGCCTTGCACTACACTTTCATGAGAATTGCGAGAAAGTACGGTTGGAAGGTCTATGAGGAGGCATTCAGGCTGCTGTATGCGCTTGAAGAGGGTGAAACGGCCATGCTGAAGACGGACTATGACAAATTCTGTTTTTTCCTGTCCTATGTCTCAAAGGCCGCCGGCGAGGATGTGTGCAAGACCTGCTACTCCCAGAAGGAACTTGAGTTGATAGAAGAATCATTGAAGTAGAAATGTTTACAAAATATATTAAGGCAAGTCTCGCTGTCCTTTCATTCCTTGTCGCCGTGTCTTGCGGGGTCAATGAATATTCTCTGGAATCCCCCGACGGAAGAACCTGCGTCAAGGTTCTCTCAGGAGAGAGGCTGGAATATTCAATCACACATGATGGCTCCGTACTCATCTCTCCGTCCGCGATGGAGATGGAGTTTGTCACCGAAGGAAAGGTTCTCGGGAGGGACTCCGGAAAGATGAGGGTGCGTCGTCGCAGCATCGAGGAGAGCGTGGAGGCCATGTTCTACAGACAAGCCGAGGTTTCGGGGAAGTGCAACGAGGCTGTTCTGTCATTTGGCGGCTGGTCATTGGAGATCCGGGCCTACGACAGCGGTGTGGCGTGGAGATTTGTCACTGATGGCTGTTTCGCCTCGGATTCCGTGGTCGTGCGCGGAGAGACCGAAGAGTTCAACCTGCCGTCGGACAGGATGGTATGGCTGAGTTACTCAGTGGGGAAAGATCCCTATGCGAACGCTTTCCAGAATGCCTATACTCATCAGAGAGTCAGCGAATTCGGAACCGAGTCTTCTTTGGCTTTCCTTCCGGTGGCCATCGAGTGTGACAACGGGGTGAAGGCTGTGGTCTGCGAGTCTGATCTGAAATCCTATCCCGGGATGTTCCTAAAGGGAACGGAAGGCGGATTCAAGGGCGAGTTCGCCTGTCTGCCGGACAGTTGCTACATCCATCCCGCGCGTTGCCAGAAGAAGATTGCCGCAAGGAAGGATGTGATCGCGAAGACCTCCGCGCGAAGGACTTACCCGTGGCGGATTGTGGCGATTTCTGATGAAGACAAGGAACTGCCGGTCAATGACCTTGTCTATCTGTTGGCGGAGCCACGCGAAGGTGACCCGTCGGAGTGGGATTGGGTGAAGCCGGGTCTGTGTGCCTGGGAATGGTGGAACGACTGGGGGCTGACGGGAGTTGACTTCAAGCCGGGTGTCAACACCGAGACCTATTTCGCTTACATCGATTTCGCCGCCCGCCTCGGACTTCCCTACATTGTGATGGACGAAGGATGGTCGGCCAGGGATGACATCATGTCGCTGCGTGAAGGCATAGACCTTGATTTGGTCAGGGTGGTTGAATATGCCGCCTCGCGTGGAGTCGGAGTTTTTATCTGGGCGGTTGCTAATGTCCTGGATGATAAACTGGAAGAGGCTGCGGCCTACTATTCTGGAATCGGGGTGAAAGGATTCAAGGTCGATTTCTTTGACAGGGATGACCAAGAATGCGTTGACATGGTCTACCGCATCGTGGAAGCGCTGGCAAGGCACAAGCTGATGGTGGATCTTCATGGAATATACAAACCTACGGGTTTGAACAGGACGTACCCTAACGCTGTGAATTTTGAAGGTGTTTACGGATTGGAGGAGGTGAAATGGGCCTCTCCGAAGTCTGTAGAGTACGATGTCACATTCCCGTTCATCCGTCAGATCCAAGGTCCGTCAGACTACACGCAGGGTTCTTACCGGAACGCCACGGAGGAGTCATTCCGTATAGATTGGCACAATCCTATGAGCAAGGGAACCAGAGCCCGTCAGGTGGCGGCCTATGTCGTGTTCGACTCGCCTTTGGCGATGATGTGTGACTCCCCGTCACTTTATCTGGCGGATCTGCCATGCTCGGAGTTCATCGCCTCATTGCCGACGGTGTTTGATCGTACGGAAATCCTCGCCGGGGAGCTCGGCTCCTTCATCGTGACCGCAAGGGAGAAGGATGGTGCCTGGTACATCGGTGCCTTGACCGACTGGAATTCGCGCGAGATTGAAATCAGTCTGGATTTTCTTGATGCAGGGCGTGAATATTCATTGCGTTCCATTGAGGATTCCCCAGATTCTGATCTCAGTCCGGAAAAGTATGTCATCTCTGAAAACACCGTGGCCAGTGGAGACACACTTGCCGTTCCGCTTGCTCCGGGAGGTGGTGCCTGTTATGTTATGGCTCCTATTCGATGATTTTTGTTATTTTTGGTAAGCGTTAAAAAATAAGTTGAACTAAATTTGTGTCAGATTTAGTTCAAGTTATTTTTCAATGATCACTTGATGTCTGCATTAAAATTTTGAATGATATGAAAAGGTTTCTTATTGTGATGGCGGCGGTGTTGCTGACTGCTTTGTCCGTGTCTGCGAAAGTCTCTCTTCCATCGCTCGTCGGTGACAACATGGTTCTTCAGCGCAACACTTCCGTGAATGTCTGGGGAAAGGCCAAGGCCGGGGCAAAGGTCTCAGTGTCT
>OQWA01000047.1_pt1 | contig 23960 bp, 18 predicted proteins | sample 1691581 | NCBI WGS metagenome assembly OQWA01 (sample SAMN03418264, study PRJEB22391) | human gut metagenome | biome: human-gut; feature: organic feature; material: feces | host: Homo sapiens | place: Tanzania | collected 2013-01
AGAGGCTTTGGGCCATGTTCTGCAAGAGAATCTAATTAACCTTACTACAGGAGTACCATTATTTAATAGAACTGTTAATAATATACATCAGCAGTTTAAAGGCTATAATGAAAATGATGTAGAGCAGGCAGTTGCCGAAGTAAACCAAATGATGTCAGACATTGCTAAGAGTGTAATTGATAATTCTTTACCCATTACAAGAGAAAAAATACTTAACAGTAGAAGGCAAGTTAAATTAAATGCTTTATCTAATAGAGTACAAAGAAATATTGATATTTTAAATAAAGCAAAACAGGTAGAAATAAAGCGTTTCAGAATAAGTAAAGAAGGACGGATAAAGGATTTTGCACAAGATAATATTGATATTATTAATAGTGCAGGATTAGACGAAATTGAAAGTACCCTAACTCTAAATAAATATGCCCATAAAGCCTTAGAGGAAATGCAACGTTGTGGTAATATTCTTACTTCTATTAATTCTCTACCGGTAGAGGAAATGTTTAGTGCTCTTCGATATGTAAAAAATTATATTGCTTCTTATGGTAACTTTATAGATCAAGTGAATACTATGTTACAAGCCAATAAAGAGGAAACAACTGAAGACGACATAGATAATCCGGGATTTGATGAATTAAAGACTACTATAAATGAGATGGCAGCCTTATCTAGAGAACTTACTACTTTATACACTCAAAAAGCATATAAAGCCTTCTGTGATTTCTTAAAACCCTACTTAGGAGATACTGTTATTCAAAGAATGAAAGGACCTAAAGGTACAGAATTGACTGTAGAAGAGTTACTTAATTCTGCCGATAAAGATATATCTTTCTTTGATAGATGGTTAGATGCAATGGGAGATTCCTCAGATATATTACTTCAAATGTTTGATCAAGTAGTCAAGCAAACAAAAGATCAGGCAAGAATGAAGACCATGGATTCTATAAGACAAATAACAGCACTTAGACAAGAAGCAGAAGAGGCAGGAATTACATCTTTTGAATGGATGTTTGAAAAAGATGCTGAAGGCAATATGAGTGGGGACTATATAAGAGCAGTAAATTATGCAGAGTTTTACAGGCAATATGCTGAGTTTACCAAAGCCCTTAACGAAAAATATTGCCACCCTCATGTTATTTTAATAATTGGAAAGAAGAAGTATCTCATGATGCGCGACTTTTAAAAGCTAAAGTTGATATAATAGATTTTTATAAACATAAGTTAGGTTAATTATGCAAGTTTTATCGGGATTAAGTTTAAAAGAAATTGAAGATTTTGTAGCGAGCTTAAATGCTTCCAAGTATCGCGCGAAACAAATTCATAATTGGATTTACTCTAAATCAGTCAATAGCATTGAAGAGATGACAGACTTATCTATAAGTTTTAGAGAAGAATTAAAAAAAATTGCAACAGTTAGCAATTCTAGAATCAAAATCAAACAAGAAAGCAAAGATGGAACACTTAAATATCTTATTGAATACCCTGATGGAGAATGTGTTGAGACGGTTTTAATGAGATTTGATAATCGTGCTAACCTAACAGCGTGTGTAAGCAAGGTCGTTGTCGATCGTGCCGGGGATACCGATGCAATGTACGTCGGTGTAACGTTCGATATCGCACATACCGCGGAACGAGCCGTCGCCGCCGATGACGATAAGGTTGTTTATTCCCCTGTCGGTAAGGTTTTTGACGCTTTTTTTAAGGACTTCGGGGTCTTTGAATTCATCCGAGCGACCGGTGCGAAGCATTGTGCCGCCCTTCTGAATGATATTCGAAACGCTTTTATAGTCAAGCTCGTAAATATCGTTTTCGATAAGACCGATATAGCCGTGTCTTACGCCATAGACTTTCACGCCCTTGCCAAGCGCATAACGAACAGCCGCTCTGATTGCGGCGTTCATGCCCATGCTATCGCCGCCACTCGTAAGAATAGCGATTTTGTCGATGTTTTTTGCCATTGTTATTTCTCCGTAAAAATGTTATTTCTTATTGCTTCGGACAGCGCCGTGTTTCGTCAGTATTTCGGCGTCGCCCCTTATTTTGATTGCAGACGTTTTTGTCGTAAACTGCGCCACGAGAACTTCGCCCGCGTCAAGCATTTCGGTGTGGTGCGAGCGCGTTTCGCCGCCCCTTGTGAGCCCGATGACCTGAACGCCTTCGGACAATGCTTTCACGACGATGTAATCTTCTGTCGCGACGTCTTCGTATTCCTTATAATCCGTCATAATAAATGTTCTCCAAACATACTACACTATGGTAAAATATACAATATGTTTTGTCAACCGCTTTTCCCAAAGCTTTGCCAAAACCTTACATTCGTCAATTTTTGTTTATTCGGTAACTTCGACGTTCGCGCGCCCCAAAACGGTTTTAAGGTCGGCAAGCAATGCGTCGCCGATTTCCGCCTTTTCGGGCGTTTCGGCGGTGCCCCAGTCGAACACGAAGAAAACCCTGCTGCGCCCTTTGTTGGACGATATGATGTTTCTTGCCTCTTTGACAAGCGACATTATCTCGTTTTTCGCGCCGTGTACGGTGAGCCTCAACGTTTTCCCTTCATAAGTCGCGACGGGTTTGACCTCGACGACTTCCTGTTTTTCAAGCGGATGCACCGCAAACACGTTTATTTTCGGCATTTCATCGTCGCGCACGACAAGCGTGCCTTCCATTACGACGATTGCGTTTTCTTTCAGCATATCGCGGTATTGTTCAAACGAGCGACTGTACAAAACGTATTGAATTTGTCCGTACAAGTCTTCCACGACGCCGACGCCCATGCTGTCGCCACGCTTTGTAAACTTCCTTTCGACGCTGTTTATAATGCCGCCGAGCTTTATGCGTTTCCCGTCAAAGCTTTTGTCGTACGCCGCTTTCTGGTATCCCTGTTCGTCGTCATCGTCGCCCGTTTCGTCCGCCTCGACGACAAGCATCGAAGTGTTGAAACCGAACTTTGAAAGTTCCTGCCTGTACGAGTTTAAGGGGTGTCCCGTGACGTACATTCCAAGGACTTCCTTTTCCAGCATCAGTTTGTTGATTTCGGTATATTCGGGGATATCGGGATACTTGAATTTCACAAAGTCGTCGTCGATAAGCGCGTCAAACAAAGACATTTGTCCGCCTTCCGAGTTTTTCTTGTCGCGGGCAATGGTATCCATAATCTGTTCATAGCTTGCCATAAGCGTTGCGCGGGTTTTCCCAAAGCAATCGAACACGCCGCCTTTGATCATACTTTCAACCATACGTTTGTTGATGTTTACGCCGCTTACGCGGTTTAACAGGTCTTCCAGGTCGGTAAAGTCCCCGTTTGCGTTTCTTTCGGCAATAATCGCGTCAACCGCCGCCTCGCCCACGTTCTTGATTGCCATAAGCCCGAAGCGCAGATTTTCGCCCTCGATACTGAACTTTGTTTTGGACTTATTGATGTCGGGTTGAAGGACTTTTATGTTGATTGTGTTAAGGTAATTTACGTAGTTTTTGACCTCGTCCGCGTTCGTGATACGGTTGTTCAGAACGGCGGCAAGGAAGCACAGCGGATAATATCTTTTCAGCCACGCCGTCTGATAAGTAATGACCGAATACGCCGTTGCGTGCGACTTGTTGAATGCGTACGCGGCAAACTTCGTGATTTGTTCAAAAAGTTCCGACGCGATCTCTTTCGGCATACCGCGCGCCACCGCGCCTTCGATAATAACGTTGCCTTCTTCGTCCTTTTTGCCGTTGATGAAAATGTCTTTGTTCGCCGCCATTTTCGCGGCGTCCTTTTTGCCCATTGCACGGCGAAGTTCGTCGGCTTTTCCGAATGAGTAGCCCGCAACTTCCCTTGCGATGTTCATGACCTGCTCCTGATACACGATACAGCCGTACGTAACTTTCAGGGAGTTTTCAAGCATCGGGTGCAGATAATGAATGTGTTCGGGATGGAATTTGCAATCGATATAGTTCGGGATAAACTGCATCGGACCCGGTCGATAAAGCGCCACGCCTGCGATAATTTCTTCCAGACAGTTGGGTTGAAGTTGCATCATGAACTTTTTCATACCTTCCTGTTCAAGCTGGAAAACCGCTTTCGTTTCGCCGTCGGAGATGAGTTTATAAACGTTCGGATCGTCAAAAGACAGCTTGCCGAGGTCCGGCCGTTCCCCCGTGGTTTCTTCCACAAAATCAAGCGCGGCTTCGATATCGGTAAGGGTGTTGAGCCCCAAAAAGTCCATTTTCAGAAGTCCCATCGCCTCGACCTGCTTTTTGTCGAACTGAGTCGTGATATATTCGCCGCTCCTTTGCAAAGGTACGAAATCCCACACGGGGCGCGGACAAATCAGAACGCCCGCCGCGTGCATACCCGTTTGTCTGGGCATATTTTCAAGGCGCAACGACATATCTATTATGGTTTTTGCGGTGACGTCTTCTTCGTAATATTTGATGAAATCGGGCGAAAGCATTTTCGCCTTTTCTTCGTCGTCCTTGTACGGCCCGCGACCGAGAGCCTGCGACAGCGAAATATGTACGACGTCGTTTATCGCCTTTGCCCATTTGTCGGCGTCGGCGTAAGGAATGCTGTAAACGCGCGCGACGTCCTTAATAACCGCGCGTGCGGACAACGTGCCGTAAGTTATAATCTGCGCGACGTGGTCTTTGCCGTACTTTTCCTGAACGTACTGGATCGTGCGCTCCCTGTTGACCGTGCAGAAGTCGATATCGAAGTCGGGCATCGACACCCTTTCCGGGTTTAAGAACCTTTCAAAGAACAGGTCGTATTTCAAGGGATCGACGTTTGTGATGCCGATTGCGTACGCGACGATACTTCCTACGCCGCTTCCGCGCCCGGGACCGACGGGAATACCGTGAGTTTTGCTGTAATTCACGAAATCCCAGACGATAAGGTAATATCCCGCAAAGCCCATCTTGATGATGACGCCAAGCTCGTATTCCAGCCTTTCCCTGACCTCGTCCGTGACGACTTTATATCGTTTCGCAATGCCTTCTTCCGCAAGGTCGCGAAGATATGCCGCTTCCCTTTGGTTGTTTTCCTTGGGAAGATAATCGTATTTTGCGGGGGTTGCAAACTCAGGGATTTCGTAATGCCCGGCAGGCGCCGCCGTTGCCGGAACGAATTCGATTTTATTCGCGATTTCGACGGTGTTGTCAAGCGCTTCCTCGATCCACGAAAACTTGTCGTGCATTTCGTCGTACGATTTAAGGTAAAATTCCTCGGGTTCAAGCCTTATGCGGTCGGAGTCGGTCAACTGCTTTTTCATACTGATGCACATCAGCACGTCCTGCATGTCGGCGTCGTTCTTTTCAATGTAGTGGACGTCGTTTGTCGCGACGACTTTCACGCCGATTTCTCTTGCAAGCCTGACGAGTTCGGGCAACGCTTTCTTTTCTTCCGCAATGCCGTGGTCTTGAAGCTCGATATAATAATCGTCGCCGAAGATTTCCTTGAATTCCAGCGCCGACCTTTTCGCGCCTTCGTAATTGTCCTCGATAATCAGACGGGGAACTTCGCCCTGCACGCAGGCGGACAAACAAATTATTCCTTCGGAATACTGCCTTAAAACGTTCATGTCGATACGCGGACGATAATAAAAACCGTCCTTGAACGATATCGACGAAAGTTTCATAAGATTGTCGTATCCCGTTTTGTTTTTCGCAATTAGAATAAGGTGATGGCGTTTTTCGGTCGGATCGCAGTTTTTAATATCCCTGACCGTGTAAAACTCGCTGCCGATAATGGGCTTTATGCCCGCTTTTTTCATCGCCTCGATGAAAGAATAAACGCCGTACATATTGCCGTGATCGGTAATCGCGCAGGCGGTCATTCCTTTTGCTTTCAACGCTTCGGCAAGGGGGGATTTTTTCCCTTCGCCCGAGATTCTCGCCGCGCCGTCAAGCAGGCTGTATTCGGTATGCAAATGAAGATGGACGAATTCTTTACTCATTTTCGTTCTCCGCGTCGTTTGCGGCAGAAAGTTCTTCCGCAATCGAGATTATTTTTCTGAATCTGTGGTTGATGCAACTTTTGCTCACGCCGAGTTTTTCGGCAAAGAAATCAAGCGTTGCCTCAGGGTATTCTTTTCGCAGCGCGATAAGAGATCGCAACTCTTCGCTCAGCCTTTTCACGCCGAAATTCTTTTCGATATTTTCAATCGCAAGAAGCTGTTTCGTGCTGGCGATTGCCGTCTTGTCCATATTCGCGACGGAGCAGTTGCTCTTTCTGTTGACGTTGTTGTTGACAAGCCTTTCAATCATTACGTCCTGCATATAAAGCACCGTTTCGGACGCACCGAGCAGCGCAAAGAAGTTTGAAATGACTTCACTTTCCTTGACGTACACGATAAACTTATTGCCTCGTTCCACCGTTTTTGCGACAATATCGAAACTTAACAGCAGTTTTTTGACTGATAAAGCATATGTTTCGTCCGAAAGCGCAAATTCAAGATAATACCCGTTTCCCGACGACTCGATATCCGCGTCTTCGCCGATAAGTTTTTCGGGCACGTTTGCAGAGCCCGTCGCCACGAACAGCGATTTCAGATACGTCTTTGCACAGCACTCGTTCATCACGACCTTGTTGTCGATACCTTCGACAAAGTCATAGCCGTCTTTCGTTTTTCTGATAATGCCGGCGTCGTACAACATATCGTGCGTGATTGCGGGCGGCACTTTCATAACGTACAGTTTGCCCTTTTGAAGCCCCGTGTTCACGTTCGTAACGTCAACGTCGATTTCCGCGTTGTACGTCGTTTTGACGGCGATTGCCGTCGATTTTATATATTCGTAGTCCTGCGACTCGAAAACGAGCTCGGTTTTGTTTTTCAGTATTCTTAAACTGCCGATTGCTTTTATCGCGGCGGATAGCCATGCCGTCGCGCAACATTTGTTTTCAAATTCCGTCGTCAGTAATTCGTTTTTTGCGTATCTGTTAAAGTTCAGTTTTTCCATGTTTTTTCTTCCAGTCGGCAAGCCTTGTGAACTCGGGTTTTTTGTCAAGGTTTACGACGCGGGTCTTTGGCACGTCGTATTTTTTTATTATTTCTTCCGCCCTGTTAAAATTACCGATTGCGCTTAACTTGTGGGCGTCGCTGTTCACGATAAAATTGCAGTCGGTATCAAGCATTTCGGGCAACAGCCTTTCGACAAGCGGCAGATGTTTCATATTGATTTCGATAAGAGTGCCGCACCTTGCCGCGGTTTTGCACACTTCCTTTACGTCGACGATCGCGTGGTTGCCGACGTGCGACAAAATATCGACGGGATTGTTTTCGATTGCCGCGATAAACGCGTCGGTCGCCGCCGCTTTTTTCTTTGCGGTCGTGCCGAAAACGTCAGTGATGAACCCGTTGAAAAGGACGTATGAAAAATAGTCCTTGACCGACGTGCTTCTGATGAACCGATGAAACCCCGCGACAAGAATATCCATATTCATAAGATGCTTGTCCGTCACGTCAAGATTGCCCTTCGTGTCGACGATATCCGCCTCCACGCCAAGCAACAAATTGACGTTTTCAAGGTTTTCCCTTACCCTTTTCACGTCGATTATTTCTTTTTCAAACTTCTTTTCCGTCAGCGACAGCGTTACGTTTGCAAACCCGTGGTCGGTGATTGCAAGTTCTTTCAGCCCGATTTTCCCGGCGTAAAGCGCGGCGTCGGATATTTTCGCCCGTCCGTCGCTGTAAACCGAATGTGTGTGATAGTCGCCGTAAAATTTCATATGTTTCCTATTATTTCGATTTCTCTTTCAAGACTTATGCCAAACGCGCATTTTACCTTATCCGAAATCGCGTCCGACAGTATTTTGTAGTCGCGGCTTGTCGCTCCGCCCGAGTTTATTATAAATCCGGCGTGTTTTTCGGACACCTTCGCGCCGCCTTCCGAAAACCCTTTAAGGTTAAGTGCGTCGATATAATACGCCGCGCTCACAAGGTCGTGTTTTTTGAACGTGCTTCCAAGCGACGGACTGTCGGGTTGCGCCGCCCGCCGTATCATCGCCATGATTGTGGCAATTGTTTGGTTTGCCCTTGAGCCATTAGGTTCTGGGACTTTGGCAATCGGGGATTTGGTTGCCTTTATTGAGTACAGTTTCCATGCGCTCTTGTCTTTCCTTTTCAGCCTTAGTGTTGCCGACAGAACGACGTATCCTTTCTTTTTCACTACGCTGTCCCGATACGAAAACCACAGGTCGGATTTTGGGATTTTTTGCACGATTCCGCCGTGTAAAACGGTGATTTCGGTGACATAATCCCCGATTTCCGCGCCGAACGCCCCTGCGTTCATCGTTAACGCGCCGCCGAGCGTCCCCGGGATTCCCGAAAGTTCTTCAAGCCCCGAAAGCCCGTTTCTCTCCGCCGCGCGATACAGACTTTTCATCGTTTCGCCGCAACGCCCGACAATTTCTGCGCCTCGGACTTCGACGCCCTTCACGCGTTTAAGACACATCACGTTTCCGACGCCGTCGTCGGATATCAGCGTGTTCGTGCCGTTGCCGAGGATAAAAAACTTCTCGTTCTTTTCAGTCAGATATTCAACCGCCCTTACGACTTCGTTTTCGTTTTCGGGCAGATACAGTTTTTTGATTTTTCCGCCGCTTAAAAATGACGAATATTTCTTCCCGTCGGCGTTTTCGATTACCTTAATCCCGTCCATTTTACCATTTTATGAAAACGGACGAAAAAGGTTAATCCATGTTCATTCTTTCGATAAGTTCTTCGTTGGCGTCGTAGCCCATTTGCTTCAAGCGGAAATTCTTTGCCGCGACTTCGACGATAATCGCAAGGTTTCTGCCCATAATGACAGGGACGATAAGTTTCGGAATTTCGACGCCCAGCACGTTATAAGTACGCATCGGCGCGTCGCTTCTTTCGTAATCATGCGATTTTTCGTATTCGACCAGTTCGATAACAAGGTCGACGTTGGTTTTTCTTAAAATGCCCGCAACGCCGTACATGTTCCTGACGTTGATAAATCCGACGCCGCGAAGCTCGATAAAGTCCTGAATCTTGTCGGGCGAGGAGCCTTGTATCGTGTCCTTTATGACTTTCAGTTCGACAGCGTCGTCCGCGACGAGCATATGTCCCCTGTGAATGAGTTCGAGCGCGGTTTCGCTTTTACCGACGCCGCTGATGCCCGTAAGCAGCACCCCGATGCCGTCGATGTCCAAGAGAGTTCCGTGTATTCTGGTTTTCGGCGCAAGAAAATCGTTCAGGAAATTGATGATATCGTTGACGACTTCCGACGTTATCGCGTTCGATTGCAAAACCGGCGTATCGTACTCTTTCGCAAGGTCAAGCATATCCTTGCACGGTTCGAGCCCCCTTGAAATTATGATGCACGGGACTTCCGTTTTGAACAGTTTTTTCAGTGCTGCACGGCGGTTTTCGTCGGTCATCTGATAAAGATAGTACATTTCGGCGTTGCCGAGCACCTGCACGCGGCTTCTTGCGAAATAATCGTCAAAGCCCGAAAGAATAAGCCCCGGACGGTTGACGCTCACCGTTTGCAACGTGATTTGCCGCGCGGTATTCATATAAATGATTTTCAGTTTAAGAAGGTTTGCGAAATCGCGCAGAGCGATAATTTCGCCGCTTGTTTCTTCGATTCCGGTATTGACTTTGATTTTCATAATTATCTCCTAAAAGCAAAACTTCCTTATGGTTTTCGCGACGCCGTCGTCCTCGCAGTTTTCCGCGATATAGTCCGCCGCGTTTTTCAGTGTGTCAACGGCGTTTCCGACCGCAACGCCCATCCCCGCGACTTCGATCATTTGCAAATCGTTAAGGTTGTCGCCGAAAGTCATCGTGTCTGAAAGGCTTATGCCGTATTTGTTTGCAAGAAAATCGACAGCTTTCCCTTTGGACGCGTGCGCGTCGACCGCCTCGACGTTGTACGGCTTACTGCTGTTGATTAAAAGCCTGTCGCCGAATTCCTTGATCGCGGCGTTTCTGACCTGCTCCGTTATCGACGAATCCATGCTGCAATACACTTTGTTCACGGGCGCGTCCGTCGTTTTGAAAAAATCTTTGAAATCCCCGACGACGTTAAGCGGCACCCCGCAAAACCGCGCGTAATCCACGCTGTACGGATTTTCCTTTTCGACGCAAAGATTGTCCCCGACGTACACTTGCGGAAACACGTTTTGTTTTTTCATAAATTCCACGTAATCGACGGCAAGATCTTTGTCGATATCGTTGACGAGCAGGGTTTCTTCGGTGTCGATATTTTTGATTAAAGAGCCCTGATAACTGATGATTTCGCCGTGCAGACCGAATTCCCGCGCGATTTTTACGATACTTCTGAACATTCTTCCCGTGCAAATCGCGAACCTGCCGCCGCGGGCGATATATCCCTGAATCGTGTCTTTCGTGAAATCGCTTATCACGCCGCTTTTCGGAAGCAACGTGTCGTCGTAGTCGCAAGCGATAAACTTATATTTCATAAGCGTTACCTCAAATTAAGTAAATACTATTATATATTATCCTTACGATTTCAACAACGATTTTAAGGCTTAAAAATTATTTTTGATTTTTGCCGTCGAAGAATGCGCGGATTTTTTCCGCGTCGGCTCTCGAAATGCCCTTGACGGACGCAAGCGTATCGACGGAAGCGGCTTTGATTCTGTCAATGGTTTTGAAATGATTGTATAAAATATCCGTTTTTTTGTCGCCGATACCTTCGATGTCTTTCAGGCTCGACACCTTTAAGCGGTTTGTGTGCAGGCGCGTCGCGTAATCCACCGCAAAACGATGCGCCTCGTCGCGGAGTCTCATCAAAAGCGCAAGCGCGGGCGAACGACGCGACAAATAAAGCCCTTCCGACTTATCGGGAAAATATATTATTTCGTCGCTTTCGGCAAGGGAAATCATATTGACGTAAACCCCCGCTTCCCGCATTGCGTCCTGCGCGCGTGAAAGTTGACCTTTTCCGCCGTCGATGACGATAAGATCCGGGTGCGCGTTGAAACTTTCGTCCTCGGAATTTCCGATTTTCGAAAGGCGGCGAAGCAACGTTTCGTGCATGCTTTCAAAGTCGTTGTTCTGCTGGACTTTCACCTTGAAACGGCGATACGCGCTTTTTTTCGGCTCCCCATTCTGAAAGACCGTCATGCTCGCGACGACGTCCGTCCCGCTGAAATGCGAAATGTCAAAACACTCCATACGAGCGGGCGGCGACGGAAGACGTAAAATCTCTTGCAGTTTCAACGCCGCGCCTTCGGTAAGGTTATATTTTTTCAGTTGTTTTACGACAAAGGTGTCAAGATAATTTTTCGCGTTGTTTTCCGCCATTTCGACAAGTTGTTTTCTTATGCCGCGCTGCGGAACGATGATATTAAGTTTTTTGTCGAATTTATCGGATAACACGCTTAACAATGCATTTTCCGACGGTAAAGTCGTGTTTACGACGATTTCGTCGGGCGCGTCCGGCATATTGTCATAGTATTGCAGGACAAATTGTTCCAGAAGATTTCTGTTAAGTTCAAGTTCGTCTTTGGCTTTGTTTTCCGCATTTTCGACAGGTTTTACTAAGCCCGAATTTATGCTTTCGACGGGATAATTGTCGCCGCCGACAAGTTTTCCGCCGCGCACCATAAGCACCGATACGGCGGTATATACGCCGTTGTCCAAAACCGAAAACACGTCCATATTGTAGTCTTTCGGAAGTGCGGCGATTTGCTGACGGATAAGTTTATCGAGCGTGTGCAGACGGTTTTTGAAATACAGTGCGCTTTCAAAATCTTCCCTTGCCGACGCGTCGTACATTTTCTTTTCAATGACTTTTTTTATCTCTTCGTCGTTTCCCTTTAAGAACGAAATTACGTCGGAAATTACCTTGCCGTATTCTTCACGGGTAACGTTTCCCGAGCACGGCGCAAGACACCGCCCGATATGACTCATCAGGCACGGTCTGTGCGACGAAGGAAGGTGCGACAAATCCTTATTGCAACTTCTCACGGGGAACGCGCTGCCGATAAGTTCCAGAATATCTTTCGTGTTCACGCCGACCATATAAGGCCCGAAGTATTTGCTGCCGTCGTCGACAAGTTTCCTTACGACCTGCACCGACGGAAATTTTTCTTTGACGTTAATCTTGATGAAAGGATATTGTTTGTCGTCTTTCAACAAAATATTGTACTTCGGCGCGTACTTTTTGATAAGATTGTTTTCCAGAACGAGCGCTTCTTCTTCGGTCGCGCACATAATGTAACGAAAATCGACGATGTTTTCGACAAGTTTCATCGTCTTTTCGGTTTTTACGGACGAATGAAAATACTGACTTACCCTGTTTTTAAGGTTGACCGCTTTCCCGACGTAAATGACCGTGCCGGAAGCGTCCGACATAATATATACGCCGGGGCTTTGCGGAAGGTCTTTCAGTTTTTGTCTGATTACGTCGTTCATGGTCGAATTTTACAAATAATATTAAATGAAACCGCCGTCGACGGTAATTGCCTGTCCTGTGATAAAGGACGATTTGTCGGACAACAAAAACGACACTACGTCCGCAACGTCTTTGGGCGTGCCGATTCTGCCTATCGCCGTTTCGTCGATAAGAGTCTGCATTTCGCATGCAGTGAAGTTTTCTTTTCTCATCATATCGGTGTCGATGCAACCGGGACACACAGCGTTCACCCTGATTCCCGACAACCCGAGTTCCTTTGCCATCGCCTCGGAAAACGCAATAACGCCCGCTTTCGACGCGGAATAAACCGCCTCGCACGACGCGCCCGTTTTTCCCCATATCGACGACACGTTAACGATAACGCCGTTTTTTCTTTTCACCATATCGGGGATTACTTCTTTCACGGTATAAATAACGCCTTTCAGGTTTGTGTCAATAACACTGTCACATTGACATAAATCCACATCTTCGAGCAGCCCCGTCACGCTTATTCCCGCATTGCACACAAGGTGCGTTATGCTTCCGAATTTGTTTCTGACCGCGCTTACCATACTTGCGACCTCGTCGTACTTCGACACGTCGGCTTTCACAAGCATTACGGACGTATATTTTTCAAGCTCGTTTTTGAGCGCGACCGCCGCGCTTTCGCTTTTGTTGAAATTTATCGCGACGTTGTAGCCTTCTTGTGCAAGCGTCCTTGCGATTTCCGCGCCGATACCTTTTGACGCGCCCGTTATCAATACCGTTTTCATAATTGTTTCCTTGATTTTTATATTTTATATTATATAATAACGTACATAATTTATCAATTATATTTTGCTTTACTTTTTTACCGCTTTATTGTACAATACGCCCATATCGCATTATTCTGAGGAAATATGAAAATACTCATAGTTTGTTCGTCAAATACCTGCCGCAGTCCTTATGCGGAATTTATATTCAAACGTCTGGTGTCGGAAAGCGACGTTCTGAAAAAGAATATCGAAAGCGTCACGTCGTCGGCGGTTTTCAATCAGTCGCGCGCGATGCACCCGAAAACTTACGCGCTCCTTCTGGAAGAAGGCTTCACAAAGGAGGAACTCGACGCGTTCAAGCCCGACTTCATTCTTAAAGACAGGAAAAAGTTTGACGAAGCAGACGTCATTATCGGCATGGGTTATCTTCAATGGTTTTTGCTTCCTTTTAAGTACAAGAAAAAATACGTCAATCTTTCAAAAGCCGCCATCGGAAAAAACATCAACATTCCCGATCCGTTTTACAGAAAGTCGATGGAGTTTTACAAAAATACGATGGACGTCATCAAGACTTATCTCATCGTTTATGCCGAAAAACTTGAAAAGGAATTTTCAAAAAAAGATTAAGCGCGCCTTTTAAGCATTTTCACAATCACGATTATCAATACTGCAGCAACCGCCGAAAACGCAACCGCACTCGTAACGCCGCCCGACACCGCTCGGACGGTTTTTTCACTTGTTTTGACGTTCACTTTATATCCCGCAATCGTTTTGCCGCCGACGCTGCAAATTATCGTGTATTCGCCTTTTGTTTCGGGCGTAAAGGAAATTTCCGTGCCGATTTTCGTGTCGACGCGTCTTCCGCTTTCGTCGTAAATATCCCACACGATTACAAGTTCGGGATCGAGCATATACGCATTGTCAAGTTTATAAACCACAGTGCTTTCGGCGCGCACGACGGCATCGCCGACAACCGAAAGTTGCGCGTCTTCAACCGTTTGAACGTAGTTGACCTTGACGGTGATTATCTCGGACGTATCGTTGATATACGCGCTGTTCGCGGCGTAAATAAAATACGTTCCGGGCTCCGTCGGGGTAAATTCGAGCCTTGCGCCGTTTACGCTGTAAATAACTTCGCCGCCCGAAAGTGTTCCGTTTTTGCCGGCTTTCACGACGTACATTTTTACGCTCTTATACGCGTCGTTGGTTTCGGGCGCAAAGCCTTCTTCGTCAAAGTATCTGAGCTTTGCAAAAGCGACGACTTTTTTCGGCGACGAAATGTTCTGGTTAAGCGCGTCAAGGCTTTCGTCTTCGGTAAAGACTTTGATTTCTTTAATATGCTTAAATTCAACAAGGGCACTTAAATTAAGTTTTTTTGCGGTATAAACACCGTTTCCGTACGATACGGAGCCTGTTGCAACGGCAGGAGTATTTGTCATCACGTCGTAAACGGTTGCCGATTTCCTGTTGAATCTTATTTCCAGCACCGCCGCCGCAAAGGATACGAAAGGCGTTGCCATGCTCGTGCCGTCTTTTGTGCAGTACGGCTCGGTTTCGCCCGACTTTGCCGCGCTTTTTATATTTTGTCCCGGTGCCGCAATATCGTACACCGCGCCGTAGTTGGATTTCGGCGCGGGAATAAGACTTTCACCGTAATTCATAACGCCGATGACGTTTTCAAGGCACGCCGGGCTTCCTAAACTATATCCACTCGACGCTGAGTTATATCCTTTGTTTCCCGCCGCCGCGCAAACTATGACGCCTTCGCGCACCGCGCTTTGTATCATGACGTCAATCGCGCCGTTTTTGCCCCACGATGAAGTGTCCGACAATTTTATCATTTTTGTCAGCGACATATTTATCACAATCGTCTTCTTCTGCTTATCCTGCTTATCCTGCGTCGCAAGATCCTTGACGTAACTGATTGCGTCCACGACTGCGACGGAGTCGAAACTTCCTTTGCTGTCGCCGGCTTTCACGGGCAAAATCTTAATGTAGTCTTCAAGCCCGTATTTTTTGATTTCCTGCGCGACGATGCCCGCAACGTGCGTACCGTGCCCGACAAGAGTGCCGTTATTGCAAGTGTCGTTGATGTAATCTCTGCCGTTTTTATGAGTGATCGCGTTATACCAAAGTTCTTCGTCGCACAATACGCCGTCGAACAACTCGTGCGAGGCGTTAATCCCCGTGTCGATCACCGCAACAAGGACGGGATTATTCTTGAAATCGGCTTTTTCCGCCGTGGAAAGCCCGTCTTTTATCTTATTTATCGCTTGAAGAGTATCGTTGAAATTATTATAATCTTTGCCGTCAAACCATTGATTTGAAACGGCGTCGGGGAGCACGGCGGCATACGCGACGTCGTTTGTGAAAAATCCGCACGAAAACGCGCCCGCAATCAGCGCAAGCAACACTATGAATATGGTAAGATTTTTCACGGCTTGTTTTTTCATATCAAATATTATAGCCCACTTTTCCTTAAAACACAATAAAAAACCGCCCCTATGGGCGGTTTAAGCGATTTTTTCGGTCAGGCGTTCAGAACTTTCCTTAAAAATTCTTTCGTCCTGTCGTTTTGCGGGTGCTCGAAAAAGTCTTTCGGGTTGTTTTCTTCGGTGATTTTTCCTTCGGACATAAACAAAATCCTTGTGCCGACTTCTTTCGCAAACCCCATTTCGTGCGTGACGATGACCATCGTCATACCTTCTTCCGCAAGCTCCTTGATAAGGTCCAGAACTTCGCCGACCATTTCGGGATCGAGCGCAGACGTCGGCTCGTCAAAAAGCATGACTTTGGGATTCATTGCAAGCGCCCTTGCGATGGCGATACGCTGCTTTTGTCCGCCCGACAAGGTCGAAGGATACGCGTCGGCTTTTTGTTCCAGCCCGATTCTTTTCAGAAGTCGCGTCGCGTTTTCTTCCGCATGCGCCTTGATTTCCTTCTTCGACGAGAATTCAAGCGGTAATTTTTCACGCTTTGAAACATGTCCTCTGTGCGACAGTTTTCTTTCATACTTCTCAATTTTCGCCGTCAGCGCAAGGTCGTTTTTTTCAAGTTTTTTATCATAACTTACAACGTCTTTTCCCGCAACGTTCGTGACTGTACGTGTTGCTTCAAACGCTTCGTGTATGGGCTCTAATTCTTTTTTTGTCTTCTCGATTTTTACGGCGCATTTTGAGTTTTGTTTGTCGATTACGGCGTTTATCTTATCGCCAAAGACAGTTAAACACTTGTTAACGAACGGAACAAAGAAATTGTACCTCTTTGTTTTTCTCATGTTTTTCACGCCGATACTTACAGGCGCAAGCATTATATTTTGCTTCACGGTATAGTTATTGAAAAGATTGAACTGCTGGAATACCATACCCATTTTTTGACGTTCGATATTTATATCGACTTTGAGGTCGGCAAGATCCACTCCGTCGAAAAATATCTTGCCTGCGGTCGGATCTTCCAAACAATTCAAACATCTTAAAAACGTTGACTTACCGCCGCCGGACGGCCCGATAACCACGATACGCTCGCCTTCTTTGATTGAAGTAGTAATATCGTCAAGTACAAGCAAATCTCCGAATTTTTTTGTCAGATTAATTACGTCTATCACTTCTCGCGAGCCTCCTTTCAATAAGTTTAATTACAATCGTAAACATGTAGACGATAATAAGATAGAACATCGCCGCCACCAACATAGGGACGAGATAGTCTGACATATTTTGTCCCGAACCTACGATTTTAGCCGCCATAGTAAGATCAACAAGCCCAACCATCGACACAATCGACGTTTCTTTCAACAATGCGATCATTTCGTTTCCGATTGTGGGGATAACGTTTTTAATCGCTTGCGGAATAATTATCCTTGCCATTGTAGAGCTGTAACTCATACCAAGCGAGCGCCCGGCTTCGAGTTGTCCCACGTCGACCGACTGAATACCTGCCCTGATATTTTCGGAAATATATGCGCCCGAGTTTATACCAAAAGTGATAATCGCCGTCACGGTAAGCGGGAATCCCCTTATTGCAAACACCGCAAACGCCATTATAAACAGTTGCAGTGCCATAGGCGTGCCCCTGATTACCATAACGTACACGTCGCATAAAAATGCCGCAAATTTCATTTTTTTGCTTCGTGTTGCGGAAATTTTAATAAGCGAAACGATAACGCCCAATACCAAACCGATTGCAAGTGCGGAAAATGCGATTATAAAGGTTATTTTCAACCCTTCCGCAAACGATAGCATATATTTCTTGGTATTAAAAAGTTCTTCTAATCTTTGAAAAAATTCCATAGCCTTAACAGAGTTTAAGACAGAATATAAATTCTGCCTTAAAACTTTTACGTTTTATTGTTGATTAAATACCGAAGTGCTTTTTCACAAGTTGTTCGATTCCGTTTTCACCGGCTTTGTTTACCGTTGAAAGAAGTTCATTAAGCACGCTGTTGATTGCTTCAAGCAACTGGGTGTTGTTTTTGTTGACCGCAATACCGTATTTCTCTTCCGTGGCGCGAGCGGCGTCGTAATACAAAGGATAGGCTTCGTATTCGGAACTGTTTTTAATGAGATACTTTGCAGGGAGTTCATCGACGACAACGCAGTCGATTTTTTTCGATTTAAGGTTTTCAAAAGCAAGTTGAGCGTCATCGAGTGCCACGCATTCCGCACCCGTACCGACAAGTTGCCCGTCTTCCGCAGTGGGATTTTCGGCATCCCAGCCGCTTATTTCGCCTGCAACGTAAATGTTGCCCGTCGTATCAAGTTGAACACCGATTTTTTTACCCGCCAGTTGCGACCAGAACAAGCATTGTTTGCTGCCGTCCGACGTTGTGTTTGTCGTAAGCGTGCCTTTTTTAACAATGACATACTGCACAGACGTATAATATTCAACCGAGAAGTTTACCTTTTCTTTACGTGAGTCAGTAATCGTAAAACCAGCCGCCGCACAGTCGCAAAGTTTTCCTTCCTGAACGTAATCAATAAGCGTTGCGAAATCTTTGTTTTCATAAACGACTTTTTTTCCGAGTTTTTCGCCAACTTTGTTCATTATGTCGATATCGACGCCGACGATTTCGGTGCCGCTTGCGCCGCCGTAGTATTCAAACGGAGCAAAAAATGCATTTGTATAGCAAACGATAGTATCGTCGCCGCCTTTTTTGTCGCATGCGGTGAATGCGAACGCACAGGTGATAACCGTTGCGACGGTCAGTATTGCCGCGAGTATTTTTTTCATTTTTATACCTCAAAAATTTTATTTCGTTTTCGATGATGCAATCATAGCATAACTATTCGCGCTTGGCAAGCAATTTTGCATAAATATTCACAAAAAATTAAATATTTTTGTATTTTGCCGTATATATGAATAAAATCCTGCATATTTTGCAAGATTTTATGCATTTATTCGGTTTTATTGAATTTTACGAAAAGGATTTTTCAAAAACGACGTCGCCGTCAAGGGTTCTCACGACGAATCCGTCATCGTCCAGAAGCATATAAGACGGCTTGCACCCGTTCTTCGGGAGGGACGCCGACGCCACGCATACGCACGTCGTTCCGTCGCGTTCCGTCAGTTCGTTCACGTGAAAATGCCCGTACACCAGAAGGTCGCAACCTATCGGCAACACGTCCTTATTGAAATAATGCCCGTGCGTGAAAGTCACCCTTTCCCCGCCGACGTTTACGTGCACCGCGGGCGAAAACGGAAACGTTGAAATCATTTCGTCGATTTCGGCGTCGCAGTTCCCCTTGATTGCAATGATTTTGTCCGACAAGGAATTGAAAAGTTCCGCAACCTTCATCGGGGCGTGTTCTTCGGGCAAAGGGTTTCTGGGACCGTGGTAGTACAAGTCACCAAGGAGCACGAGTTTGTCCGCGCCCGATTTTTCAAATTCTTCCACGACCTTTTTCGCAAAGAAGTACGAGCCGTGTATATCCGTCGCGATAAAGTATTTCATATTATTCAAGCCCGTTGGGGTTCATTTTTTGCCAACGCCAGCTGTCTTCCGCCATGCGATGAAGATCGAACTTACATTCCCAGCCGAGTTCTTTTTTGGCTTTCGAGCAATCGGCGTAGCATTCCGCGATGTCGCCTGCGCGGCGGCCGTCGATCTGATACACGATGGGGTGTCCGACGACTTTTGAAAACTCGTTAATCATTTCCAGCACGCTGTATCCGTGTCCGGTGCCGAGGTTGTAGATGACGAGCCCCGAATTCTCGTGCAGTTTTTTAAGCGCGGCGATGTGACCTTTCGCAAGGTCGACGACGTGGATATAATCCCTGACGCCCGTGCCGTCTTTCGTGGGGTAATCGTTGCCGAAAACGTGGACTTTTTCAAGTTTCCCGACGGCAACCTGCGTGATATAAGGCACAAGATTGTTGGGAATACCGTTGGGATCTTCGCCGATAAGCCCGCTTTCGTGCGCGCCGATGGGGTTGAAGTATCTTAAAAGCGCGATATTGAACGAGTTGTCGCTGTGATAAAAGTCCTTTAAAATCTGCTCGATCATAAGTTTCGTCTGTCCGTACGGATTGGTTGCGGACAGCGGAAAATCTTCAAAAATAGGCACCGACTTCGGGCAGCCGTAAACGGTCGCGGACGAAGAAAACACAAGGTTTTTCACGCCGCACTCGCGCATGCAGTCGATGAGAACGAGCGTGGAATTAAGGTTGTTGTCGTAATACGCAAGCGGGATTTTCACACTTTCGCCAACCGCTTTCAGCCCTGCGAAGTGGATTACGTCGGTGGGTTTTTCGTCCTTGAAGATTTTGAGTAATTTTGCTTTGTCGCGCACGTCCACGTTGTAAAACGCGGGACGTTTCCCCGTGATTTGTTCGATACGGTCGACAACGCCGATTTTCGAATTTGAAAGGTTATCGACAATTACGACGTCCTGATTATCGTTCAAAAGTTCGATAACGGTGTGGCTTCCGATATAACCGGTGCCGCCGGTGACCAAAACTTTGTTCATATATAACCTGCCTTTTGCGGATAATCCGCGAAATATTATTTTCGTATATAGTATATCACGAATTGAAAAAGTTGCAATAGGTAAAAAATAATCTGACAAAAAATTTACAATATAAATATATTTAATTATAAAATATACAAAAAAAATAAGGCCCGTCTTTCGACGAGCCTTTTCGTTAAGCAAAAATTACTTTTTGAGTGCGATGGTTTCTTTTGCCTTGTTGACGATGTCTTCGACCGTAAGGTGGAATTTTTCGGCAAGGTATTCTTTCTTACCGACTTCGCCAAAGGTGTTGTTGACGCCGATCATGCCGACGGGAGCCGGGCACTTGGACACGACGACTTCGGACACCGCGCTGCCGAGACCGCCCTGCAAGGTGTGGTTTTCGCAAGTGACGAGCGCGCCGGTTTTCTTGACCGCGTTGACGATTGCTTCTTCGTCGATGGGTTTCCAGGTGTGGATATTCAGAACGCCCGCGTCGATGCCTTCTTCTTTCAGAATTTCGGCGGCTTTCAACGCTTTTTCAACCATAATACCGCTTGCGACAAGGGTAACGTCTTTGCCGACTTTCACGGTGATGGCTTTGCCGAGTTTGAAATCGGGAACGTCGTCGAAGATATGTTCGGGCTTTTTCCTGAACAGACGAATATAAACCGCGCCGGGATAGTCGATAATCTGAGGGATTGCGCGGGCGAGCATTGCGCCGTCGGTAGGCTCGAAGCATACCATATTGGGGATTGCGCGCATAATCGCCATATCTTCAAACGGCATGTGGGTGCCGCCGTTGGCTTCCGCCATGATACCGGGGTCGGAGCCGACGATTTTCACGTGTTGTTTTGCGTACGCGACGGAGATGAAAATCGTGTCGTAGCAACGACGCGTCGCGAACGGAGCGAACGAATATGCAAACGGGATTTTGCCCATTGCGGACATACCCGCGGCGATACCCATCATATTTGCCTCGGCGATACCGACGTTTACGAACCTGTCGGGATGCGCTTCTTTGAACGCTTTCGTTGCGTGGCAGCCCATAAGGTCGGCTTCCAGAACGACGATGCGTTTATCGGTGTTTGCGATTTCAGCCAAAGTATTGGCAAGCACTTGCCTCATTTCTTTTTCGTCAGTCATTATTCATACCTCCCCGTTTCTTTTCTCCAAAGTTCCTCGGGAATCGACATGCTGTGGCAGTTTGCGACGCCTTCGGTGAAGGACGCGCCGAAACCTTTTATCGTATCGAGGATAATCATGCTGGGTTTGCCCTTTTGCGCTTTTGCCGCGTCGATTGCGTCGGAGATAGCGACAAGGTCATGCCCGTTGATTTCTTGGGTGAAGAAGTTGAAAGCCTTCCACTTGTCCGCTGCGGGTGCAAGCGAGTTGATTGTATCGGTGGGGCCGTCAAGTTGCATTTTGTTGTTGTCAAGGAACACGATGAGATTGTCAAGGCCGTGGTTGCCCGCAAACATCGACGCTTCCCAGATCTGACCTTCCTGCGATTCACCGTCGCCGATGAAGCAGTAAATCGTTGCGGGATTATCGTCCATTTTTGCAGTCAGAGCCATGCCGACCGCCGCCGACAAGCCTTGTCCCAAAGAACCCGCCGTAAAGTCGATACCGGGGGTTTTGTTCATATCGCAGTGCGAGGGAAGATTCGTCCCGTTTCTGTTCAAAGTGGATTCCCACTCGTGCGGGTAAAATCCGAGATCGCCAAGCACGGCGTACATTGCGGGGCCTGCGTGTCCTTTGGACATAATAACGCGGTCGCGGTCTTGTTTTTTGGGATTTTTAGGGTCGACGTTTGCTTTGTCGTAGTAAATGACGGTAAGCGCGTCCATGACAGACATCGTGCCGCCGATATGTCCGACACCGAAGTGTCCGATAATTTCGATTGCGTCGTCACGGAGTTTTCTGGCTTTTGCCGTCAGGAAATCGAGTTTTTGTTTTTCCATATACTCCTCCTTACCTGAGATTGATTTTATTATACATTGTAAAACCTGCCCGTGTCAAAGCGAGTTTAACAAAATGTTTTCCGTATAAACAATTGAAAATATTTGTTTATTTTTTCGTGAATTTTTTCACGGGTTTATGCGATTGATCCTTTTTGGGCATTGCCGCCTGTTCCTGCGCCTTTCTTTCTTCGGCGCGGCGTTCCTTTTCCGCGGTGGCAGCCTCGATTTGTTTTTGTCTTTCTTCCGCTTTTTGCGCCTTTTCAAGGGCTTTTTCCTGCTGTTCTTTGCGCTTATCCGACGACTTTTTGAGTTTCAGCGACGTCTTTACGATATAATATACGGTGCTCAAAAAAGTGAACAGCAAAATAATGAGCGTGAAGTAATAACGGAAGTTATACCATTTAATATTGCCCGACGCGTATTCGTCGTACGCAAGAAGAATCGCGACGATAACGCTCACGAGTTCCACGACGGCTTCCATAATCGACGCGACTTTTTTGGTCGTTTTGATCTGATATTTCGCGTCGCCGATACTTTCTTTGACGGCTTTCTGATCCTTTATGCTTGCGATGACCTGCACGAAGAAACAAATCGCAAATACGATAATGAGCGGCAGCACCGCAAACTTGATAATGCCCGACGCTCCGCCCACTTTTGCGCCTTCCGAAAAGCTGTTGACGGTCTTTACGATAAAAAGAACCATCGAAATAAGCGAGAAAACCGTTGAAAGCGAAAGTCCCGTCGACTTTTTGTTTTTTGCCATAATTCTACCTCGAATGTCGTTGATAAAAACATATTAACACTTTATTTTGGGTTTTGCAATATTACGATTTTCTTTTGATAAATTTTTTATTGCTTATATCCGTTTTTGTTGATATAATCGAACATATAGGGAGATTATTATGGAAGAAACTATTTCGAAAAAACCAAACATAATATCGCGCCTTAAAACCGAGCTGAAAAAACCTTTCACGAAAAACATGCTTATGTTTTCGCTCGGGACGATCGGACGCGATTTTTTGTACTTCTTGTTCAACAGTTTTTTGATGACGTTCATATTGTTCACAAAGACTATTGACAACAAAATGCTGACCGCGGTCGGCGCAATCATCGTCGTCGCGCGTATTTTCGACGCTCTGAACGATCCCATTATGGGCGGTATCGTCGAAAACACCCGTACGAAATGGGGCAAGTATAAGCCGTGGCAACTTCTGGGCGCAGTCCTTACGGGCGCGGTCATCATCTCGGTATTTTGCGTGAAACTTGACGGCTGGTCGTACATAGGGTTTCTTGCGTTTGCCTACCTTATGTTCAGTATTACGTTCACGATGAACGATATTTCTTACTGGGGAATGTTGCCGTCACTGACGTCGGACGAACACGAACGCAACAAACTGACGTCGTGCGCGCAGCTTCTGGCGTCGGCGGGCGTGGGACTTGCCAGCCTTCTTATCCCCTTGTTCACGACGGGTTCGCTTGCAAAATGGGGCGCACCCACGGGCTATAAGGTCATCGGTATCATCAGCGCGGTGCTTATGGTATTGTTCCAACTTTTTACAATCCTCGGCGTTAAGGAAAAACCCCTGCCCCCGATTAAGCCCGACAAGTCCGACAGACTTACCCTGAAAAAGATGTTCCAAACCATCGCTAAAAACGACCAGCTTTTGTGGTGCGCGCTCATAATGCTCATTTTTTCAATCGGTACGGGTGTCGTCGGTGGCGGACTTTTGACGATGTACGTTTACTTCGAGTTCGGATACGAAGGCGGATACACCCTGCTTATCGGCTTAGGCTACGGCATAATTTCCACGCTGTTTACGGCGACTTATCCGTGGCTGTCCAAAAAGTTCGGGCGCAACAAAATCTTGTATTCCGCCGGTATCGCGACAATATTCGGCTTTGCCTTAATGCTGATTTTTGCCCTTGCAATC
>OQWA01000048.1_pt1 | contig 23867 bp, 19 predicted proteins | sample 1691581 | NCBI WGS metagenome assembly OQWA01 (sample SAMN03418264, study PRJEB22391) | human gut metagenome | biome: human-gut; feature: organic feature; material: feces | host: Homo sapiens | place: Tanzania | collected 2013-01
GGGGCGACGAAAAATCCCCGTGACCCGGAGCATGTCCCCCATAGGCGGAGGTCTCCGTCGTGGAGCCCATCGCAAATTCATCCATGTTCGTCTTGCCAATCAGCACCGCTCCCGCCTGCTCCAGCCTCAGAACCGCCTCCGCGCTGAAGGTCGGGATAAAGTTCCCCAGAATCTTCGAGGAACAGGTCGTCAGCATCCCTTCCGTACACATATTGTCCTTGATTGCAACGGGAACTCCCGCGAGGGCGCCGGTCAGCTCCCCCGCCTCGATTTTCGCCTGAACCTCCGCTGCTCTTTGCAGCGCGCCCTCCCTGTCGACCGTCACATAGCAGTTGTACGCAGGCTCTGTCTTCTCTATCTGTTCAAGCACAGCCTCCATCGCCTCAGTCGCGGTCGTTTTCCCGCTCCTGATCGCCTTTGAGAGCTCTACTGCGCTCAATCCTAAAAGCTCTGTCTTCTCCATCATCCGTTTCAGCCTCCTCAGTCAAAGGTCCGGGGAACGACAAACATATTGTCCTTCTCCTCCGGTGCATTCTGCAAGGTCTTCGCACTCTCATCCCCATTTATGACAACATCCTCGCGGAACACGTTCTGCACCGGGAAAATGTGTGACATGGGTTCCACGCCTGTCGTGTCCAGCTCATTCAGCTTGTCAATGTAGTCCAGCATCCTTCCCATATCCTTCTTGGCAGCCTCCCTCTCGTCCTCCGAGAGCTCCAGCTTTGCGAGAATGCCGACATACTCTATCGTCTCGTCAGTGATGATATTCGCCATCGTAATCTATCCCCTTTCTAGTCTCTGACCTTGATGTGTACCTCACGCAGCTGCTGCTCCGTCACCTCGTTCGGCGCTCCGCACATCAGATCCTGCGCGGAACCGCTCATCGGGAATGCAATCACCTCTCTGATATTCTCCTCCCCGCGGAGCAGCATCAGCATACGATCCACGCCGGGAGCCATGCCCGCGTGAGGCGGTGCTCCGAACTGGAATGCCTGATAGAGCGCCCCGAACTTCGCCTTCAGCGTCTCCTCATCATAGCCCGCCAGTGCGAACGCCTTGACCATAATGCCGAGATCATGGTTGCGGACAGCGCCGGAGGACAGCTCAATGCCGTTGCAGACAATGTCGTACTGGTAGGCAAGGATGTCCAGCGGGTTCTGGGTCTCCAGCGCCTCAAGCCCGCCCTGCGGCATAGAAAAGGGATTGTGAGTAAATCCGAGCTGCTTCGTCTCCGGATCAAGCTCATACATCGGGAAGTCATTGACATAGCAGAAGCGGAACGCATTCTTTTCCGTCAGTCCGAGCTTTTCGCCCAGTTCATTCCTTATCTTCCCGGCGTAGTAGCACGCCTTATCCTCCTTGTCGGCAATGAAGAAAATCGTGTCTCCCGTCTCAAGTCCCGCCAGCTCACGCAGCTCCGGCTTCAGCTCCTCCGGGATGAATTTATCAATAGGCCCCTTGTAGGAGAGATCCTCCGCGACCTCCAGATAGCCGAGCCCACCCATTCCGAGACCGGTAGCGAAGGAAAGCAGCTTCTCATGGAAGCCCTTGCTCATCTCCGCATGTACCTTGATCGCGCGGACGCATCTTCCAATGAACGGCCGGAAGGTACATTTCTGGAAGAAATCGGTGAGATCCATGATCCGGAGCGGGTTGCGGAGATCGGGCTTATCGCAGCCGAATTCCAGCATTGCCTGTCTGTAGCTGATTACGGGATACGGAGCCTGTGTCACCTCCGCGCCCTCCGGTGCAAACTTTGCGAAGGTGGCGGAAAGAACCCCCTCGCCAACCCGGAATACATCCTCCTGTGTCGCAAAGCTCATCTCGAAATCGAGCTGGTAAAACTCTCCGGGAGAGCGGTCAGCCCTCGCGTCCTCGTCGCGGAAGCAGGGGGCGATCTGGAAATACTTATCGATGCCGGATGCCATCAGCAGCTGCTTATACTGCTGGGGTGCCTGCGGCAGTGCGTAGAACTTACCCTTATACTTTCTGGAGGGTACGATATAGTCTCTCGCGCCCTCCGGGGAGGATGCGCAGAGGATCGGAGTCTGGATCTCGACAAAGCCGAGCTCCGTCATTTTCTGTCTCAGGAATGCGATGACCTGTGAGCGGAAGAGAATATTGTCCCGCACCTTCGCGTTCCGCAGATCGAGATAGCGGTACTTGAGTCTTATATCCTCCCTTGTCTCCTTCGAGGTCATGATCTCAAAGGGAAGCTGCTGATATACTTTTCCGAGAACTGTGATCTCCTGTGCCTCAAGCTCGATCGTTCCCGTGGGGATCTTAGGGTTGTAAGTCTCTTCATCCCGCTTTTCCACCGGCCCCTGAATCGTCACGCAGGTCTCCTTCGTAAGCCCCGCGAGCAGACCCTCCTTGCGGATAACGACCTGCAGGACGCCGTACATATCTCTGAGATCCAGAAAGGACACTCCTCCGTGATCGCGGATATTTTCAATCCATCCCGCAACGCGCAGCGTCTGACCGATATGCTGTTCACCGATCTCTTTTACCGTAATGTCTCTGAAACAGTTTTTCATTTTTATATTCCGCCTTTCTGCGAAAGGCACCAATGCGTCATGAAACATGTTGGCTGACTTTCGCGTTTCTATTCTTGTTTCCTTCTGATATGATTTATTTATGAGACTGACACACTACAGAACGCGTGGAGGTGAGTGGCGGGGCTGTATAGCGGCGACCTCGTATTTTTATATGTTGTCGGTCATCCGTTAAGGCATCAATGAGTGGCGCATAACAGTAGCCCGTAAACTTATCTCTTCCGAAGTCGACTCGATCTCGCCGGATGACCAGTCACTGTCAGTCTTATAACTATAAAATATCAGGAGGTAGTTACTTGTCTTTTAAAATATTAAAATTTAATTGCTGTGGACTTGATGTCCACAAAACATGGATCTATGCCTGTGTCGGTATCACTGACTCCAATAATCGTACAGAGTATAAGCAAGCCCGCTTTTCTTCCTTTACAAATGGATTGAATGAGCTGTGTGACTGGCTTGCCAAGTACAACTGTAATGATGTCTGTATGGAATCTACCGGCAAGTATTGGATCCCTGTTTTTAATATCTTAGAGCAACACCATATCTGGGTTACCCTTTCTCATCCCAAATACACAAAGCCGTTGAAAGGTAACAAAACCGATCGCAAAGATGCTAAATGGATTTGCGACCTCTACATGTGTGGAATGGTAAAACCTTCCTTTATTCCTCCTGCTGACATCCGCGAATTAAGGGATTTAGTAAGATACCGTTTCAAACTCACATGTATGATAACTGGTGAAAAGAATCGTGCTCATAACTGTCTTACTGTTTCTAACTTAAAACTGGATGATGTCTTTTCTGATATATTTGGTAAATCATCCCGTTCCATTACGGAACAGATTTTACAACACCCCGGGGAAACTTTTGATGTGTCACCTTTTGTGGATGGCAGATGTAAAACTCCTATTGAAGAAATACAGGCTGCTGTTGATGGTGCCATATCCAAAGAACAAGCTGTAAAGCTTAGACAATGTTTAAATCACATTGATGAATTAGAAATGCACAAAGCAGAAATAGAACGGGAAATCTTTCGTCTCAGTGATAAGTATGAAAGCGTCCTCAACCTTATACGAACCGTTCCCGGATTCGATAAGAACCCATTGACTGCTATTCAGGTGCTATCTGAAATCGGAGGTGATATGTCTGTCTTCCCCACAGCTAAAAACCTCGTATCATGGGCAGGATGTTGTCCCCGAAATGATCAAAGCAATCAAAAAATCAAATCCACTAGGATTTCCCGTGCTGGTTCCTATTTTAAACCAGTTTTGGTGCAAGTTGCAAATGCTTTAAGCAAATCCAAAAAACATCCTGAATTTTTGACCCGTTATCGACGCATAAAGGCACGTCGTGGTCACAAGAAAGCCATCATTGCTATCTGTCGTATGATCCTGACCGCTATCTGGCACATACTCACAGATTTAAAGCCATACACTTCTGAAGGATTTCTTGAATCGCGACCTGTGAACAAATCAAAAGTCTTGACTACTTCACAGGCACTTAATTTAATGAAGCAACGAGGCTACATTATCAAGGATGATGTTGTTGCTGTTACCTGATTAGGTGTTGTGTATATATTCAATTTTTAAAACCGGCTGCTTAGGCGGTTTATTTGCTGTGCCCTTTATTCCTTGGCTGTCCTCTACTTATTTGTTTCAAACTTCCTTCCATTTCCTTTCCCTCACCCTTAAGGTGGAATGCGCATCCCCGTCCGGCTGTTTTTGTAATAAAAAAAACGCCCCAGGGACACAGTTGTCTGCATCCCGGGACGAATAATGAACGCTGTTCACGTCATATCCGCGGTACCACCCGCATTGACTGCCGTACCTTCCAACAAAGGTATTTCCCGGCAAATCCACTCTTGTACTTAACGCGCACACACGTCCTGCCCTAATAAGAATTTCCGTTCAGACAGGCTGCTCCGGAGCGTTCCCTGTATCGGCTTTCGCTGACAGCGCTTTCAGTCGGTGACGCCGTCTTCCTGTCGTTTCCCCCGATAAGAGTCTCCTTCATGGCATTTCCTATAAACTTGGTAGTAATATTAGCACACTCTTTAACACTTTGCAATACTGAAATTTGGTTTTTTAATGGCAAATTTTTACAGGCTTTTAATCCTGTCCACGGCTTCCACCGTATTCTCATAGCTTCCGAACGCCGTCAGGCGGAAATAGGTCTCGCCGCTCGGGCCGAAGCCTGATCCGGGCGTTCCGACAACGTTCACCTTCTCCAGCAGATAGTCAAAGAACTCCCAGCTTGTCATGCCATTGGGCGCCTTCAGCCAGATGTAGGGTGCATTGACACCGCCGGACACGGTGTAGCCAGCCTCCTTCAAGCCGTTGTAGATATAGTGCGCATTGTTCATGTAATAGGCAACCTGCTCCTTCAGCTGGCGCCTGCCCTCCTCGGAATAGACCGCCTCACCGGCGCGCTGTACGATATAGGGCGCTCCGTTATACTTCGTTCCGTGTCTTCTCGCCCAGAGGGAGTGGAGTGAAACCTCTCCGCATTTCAGTTCCTTCGGGATCACGGTGAAGCCGAGACGCACACCGGTAAAGCCCGCATTCTTCGAGAAGGAACGCAGCTCGATCGCACAGGTTTTCGCGCCCTCGCACTCGTAAATGCTGTGCGGGACATCTGCCTCGGAGATATAAGCCTCGTAAGCGGCATCATAGATGATGACAGCGCCTACCTTGTTCGCATAGTCCACCCATTCCTGCAGCTGTGCCTTTGTGATCGTGGCACCGGTAGGATTATTCGGGAAGCACAGATAGATCAGATCCGGCGTCTCCTTCGGCAGCTCCGGCGCGAAGCCGTTTTCCGCCGTGCACGGCATATAGATGACATCGCTCCATGTCTCCTTCACCTTGTCATAGGTTCCGGTTCTACCCGCCATGACGTTGGAATCCACATACACGGGATAGACAGGGTCGCAGACGGCAATTTTATTGTCAAGACTGAAAATCTCCTGAATGTTGCTGGAATCGCATTTTGCCCCGTCGGAGACAAAGATTTCATCCGCGGAAATGTCGCAGCCGCGGGCCTTGTAATCATTCTCCGCAATGGCATTCCTCAGAAACTCATAGCCGAGATCCGGCGCATAGCCGTGGAAGGTCTCGGCATGTCCCATCTCGTCCACCGCCTTGTGCAGCGCTTCAATGATCGCCGGGGCAAGCGGCTGCGTGACGTCCCCGATTCCGAGACGTATGATCTTCTTGTCGGGATGAGCTGCGCTGTAGGCGCTGACCTTTTTGCCAATCGTCGAGAAAAGATAGCTTCCCGGCAGTTTCAGATAATTTTCATTTACTCGAAACATAGTTTAGTCTCTCCTTCAAATACTGTAGTTGCAGGGCCAGTCATATAGACCACATTTTCCTCTCTGTTCCACTCAATCATCAGCTCACCGCCGAGCAGTTTTACTGTGATCCGGTCATCGGTCAGCCCGTTCAGGATGCACGCTACCGCAGTCGCGCAACAGCCGGTACCGCAGGCAAGGGTCTCCCCCGTTCCGCGCTCCCAAACCCTCATAAAGACATTCTGTCTGTCAATAATCTCCACAAATTCCGTGTTCACGCGCTCCGGAAAACGGACATGGTGTTCAAACAAAGGCCCGATCTGCTCCAGCTTCATGTCTGCCACACCGTCCGCAAAGACGACTGCATGGGGATTTCCCATGGAGACACAGGTCATGCGGTACTCCCGATCCTCGACATAGATCGGCTCGTTAATGACGTTCTCTCCGTCCGCCAGCACCGGAATCCGGGACGGCTCCAGTATCGGGCTTCCCATATTGACGCGGACTCTGGTCACAACGCCTCTGTCCGCAGGGTTTTTTCTCTCCACGGTCAGTTCCAGATATTTTACACTGCCCGCGCTGACGACACTGATCCTGTCAGAATCGGTCAGCCCTTTGTCATACACAAATTTGGCGACGCAACGGATGCCGTTTCCGCACATCTGCGCCCTCGTACCGTCCGCGTTGTACATCTCCATCTCAAAATCAGCTTCCTCTGACGGATTGATAAAGATCACACCGTCACCGCCGATGCCGAAATGTCTGTCGCTTAAGCGGCGCACGATTTCCGGCTTTCTCTCCTGCGGAACAAGCTCCGTAAAGCCGTTGACATAGACATAGTCGTTTCCGCAGCCCTGCATCTTCGTAAATTTCATGTTCATCACTACATCGTTCCCCTTTACTGTTTCATCATGGACAGCACCATCATTGCCGTCTCAACCATATTTGTCCCGCTGTCCATGCTGCATTTCTGCAAATATCTGTGCGCTTCCTCCTCTGTCATATGGTTTCTGCCCATCAGAAGCTCCTTCGCCTCCTTGATGGCATTCTCCTCCTCCGCGCTCCGCACCTTAGGCTTTAAACGCGCCCTTCTCCTTCTGCGCTCGATTCCCTCCGTCATCATGCTGACCGTATTGACAAGATCACCGACCTTCAACGGCATGGAAAGGCACATAATGCCGCTCCCGCCGCACTGGCTGAGCAGATGATCCGAAGCCATGAGCAGCATCTCAAAGCCCGGCGGCAGACAATCGTGGAGTTCCGAGTAGACCATATCCATCAGCTTGTAGCTGCAGATGACAATGCCGTCATTCAATCCGTCCGCCTGGCTGATCGCCTGCGCCCCGGTCGTACAGATGGCAGTCACCTTGAAGCCGTTGCGCACAAGAACGTTTTTCATTCCCTTCGCGTCGTCCAGCTTTGGCAAAACTACAATAATACTCGTCATTTGTCCACCTCCTTATCCAAAGCTTTTTGAATAAAGAGATGCCTTAGTATCTGTAGAGATATTCTCCGATTTCCCACTCGGACACATGCGCACGGTACTTCTGCCATTCGTTTTCCTTGGCGGCAATATAATTATGCGCGATATGCTCTCCGAGGACGTCAAGGATCAGCGGGTCCTCCTTCAGCTCCTCCACAGCCTCGATCAGAGTTCCCGGCAGATTCTCAATGCCGAGTGCCTTCCGCTCCGCCTCCGTCATATTGTAGATATTGCAGTCCACGCTCTTAGGCGGCTCGATCTGTTTTTCGATTCCGTCCAGTCCGGCGCTTAAGCATACTGCGAGCGTCAGATAGGGATTTGCCGCGGAATCCGGGCTGCGCAGCTCGATTCTGGTTCCGGTTCCTCTCTCCGCCGGAATGCGGATCAGGGGGCTTCTGTTTGTCGCGCTCCACGCAATGTAGACCGGTGCGGCAAAGCCCGGCACAAGTCTCTTATAAGAATTTACAAGCGGGTTTGTCACAGCCGCCATTCCCTTGATATGCTTCATGATGCCGCCGATGAACCAGTACGCCTCCCTGCTGAGTCCGTTCGGATCGTTTTTGTCCTCAAAGATATTTTTCCCGTCCTTGAACAGAGACATATTGATATGCATTCCCGAGCCGTTGACGCCATACTTCGGCTTCGGCATAAAGGTGGCATGCAGTCCGTGGCGCTTTGCGATCGTGCGCACCGCCAGCTTAAAGGTCATGATGTTGTCCGCCGTTGTGAGCGCCTCATCATACCGGAAGTCAATTTCATGCTGTGCGGGCGACATCTCGTGGTGGGATGCCTCGATAATCAGCCCCATATCCTCCAGTGTCATGACAATATCACGTCTTGCATTCTCTCCCTCGTCAAGAGGGCCGATGTCGAAATAGCTCGCCTGCTCGCGCGTCTCTGTCGTGGGCATCGCATTCTCATCCGTGTTAAATAAAAAGAATTCGCACTCTGGCCCGACATCGAAGGTATAGCCCAGCTCCTTTGCCTTTCTGATGGCACGCTTCAATACCATTCGCGGGTCTCCGTCAAACGGAGTTCCGTCAGGGCGGTAAATATCACAGATCATTCTTGCAACCTTGCCCTGCTGGGGTCTCCACGGAAAGATCTCCAGGGTAGAGAGATCGGGATACAGATACATGTCCGATTCCTCGATCCCCACAAAGCCGTCTATCGCAGAGCCGTCAAAGGTACACTTGTTGTCCAGTGCCGTCTCCAGATGGTTCGCTGTAATCGCAATATTTTTCAGATTGCCGAACATGTCGGTAAACTGAAGACGTATAAACTCCACGTCCTCTTCTTCCACAAGCCTCAAAATGTCCTCTCTCGTATAATCTCTCATGGTGCGACCTCCGTTTTCCCTTAACGTATAAAAAAGGGCAGTCCTATCCCACATAGAACGCCCTTGTCCTGAACACATCATAGCAATGTCACCGCCCGCTTGTCAACAAGAATGTTTGTAACAGTTCAGCCGTAACACGGCAGAATCGGTGCGCGGGTGCTTGCACACAAAGCGCCGTTTCTGTCGTGCTACGCGCGGAGCCACGCATAATCTCCTCCCCACCCACATACATTTTATAAAGAAAATGTATCACTGAAAAATAAGGGGAATAGAAATGAGTGCAAAAACAAAAATCGTCGTACTTCACATGAAGGAGCTGATCTATACCGCCATCTTCGCGGCTCTGGGCATCCTGTTTGTCGTCCTGCTTGTCATGATGTTCCTGCCTGACAGGGAAGCCTCATCTGCCCCGGAAAACGAATCCGCAGCCACCGGCTCCGATGCAGTCTACATACCCGGAATCTATACCACAGAGCTCGTTCTCGGCAGCCAGACCATCGATGTTGAAGTCATCGTCGATAAAGCTTCCATCTCCTCCATCCGCATGGTGAACCTGAATGATGCCGTCACGACAATGTACCCTCTGCTGGAGCCGACCTTTGATACGATCTGCGAACAGGTATACGAACGGCAGACTCTGGAGGGCATCACTTATTCTTCGGACAGCAAGTACACTTCCCTGGTACTTCTTGAGGCAATCCAGAATTCCTTAAACAAGGCCGCCGTGCCGGATCCCGACTAAAGCCGCAAGCTGTGAGCTGCCTCCGAAAAACCTTCCTCGTAAGCCTTGGACTCCGGTTTAAAGTACAAAGGATAACTGTTCAAGTCTGTTTATGAACTACAGAATTCGGTAAAGAAAGATTCTATAATAGCTGTCCTCCGTTTCAAACGCCTCCGGTCTTACCAGCTCCAGACCGGTTGCCTCGCTGTTATCAATATATGCCGCCGAAAGAAGGTAGACACATCCAAGCTCCTTCAGACTCTCAGTATCCACCTCATAGTTCTGGAAATAAAAGCCACCCTTCTGAATGGTATAATAGCCGGGACATTCCGCGCTGAAGAGATAACAGCGGTTTCCCCAGCCGTCAAAATTATCCGTCAGGTACTGGCTCTTCCCCAGCTCCGGTGCAATGATCTCCCGGAAACGATGCTTATACTCCAGCGAATAATTATTTGAATATCCATCCAGACAATAGAAGCCATGATAAAGGGCTGCTGCCGGATCAATTCCCAGACTGACTACTCTGTATTCCTCCGGCTTCTGTCCCGAATTTTCGCTGATATACTGTTGTACCTGTTCGAGAACGCCAATCGCATAATAGTCCGCAAAGCTCATAGCCGAATAATTCTTGTTAATCATTTTCTGCACATTCGGCTTGAGATTGCTCTCTAACAGGATCTTGCCGGCTGTCAGCAGTGTCACCATTGCAGTAAGCAAAAGAAATCCGGTATTCAGAATCCTCTTTTTCCTCTGCCCCTCCGCCCCGCACCATTGTTCTACAAGAATCAGGACTGCACATCCCAGCGCATAATACCAGAGACAGGGGTTCAGCCACAGAATCCGGTTTGCCTGAAAGCCTTTCAATAAGCCTATTCCCGATCTCAGTGCAAAGCCCGCCTCACAGTTGTACAGTGCGGATAAAACTACAAACAGGACATTGCATCCACACAATACCGCCAGAATATGATATAAGCCCCTTCTTTTCGCAAAGAGAAGGCCAAAAATTGCCAGTGCCAGAGGTATCAAAAAAAACAGTCCATGATAATCCTCGCCGTGCTGCACTCCCTTCACCAGATAGGTGTATAGATTTTCCCAAAAGCCTGTGGGTCTGGCTACGTACTCTGTCTTATGGGACACTTCTCCCCCCTGCGCACTCAGCAGACCGGTCAGCAGCGGGAAATTCTCAGCCAGATACGTCAGCAGGAGCAGCCCCCACGCAATCCCCTGATTTGCAGAAAATTTCCTGCGGACCAGTGATATGAGCAGCCAGACTCCCCCTGCTCCAAGCACCGCGAAACCTACCAGCACCAAAGACGAGTGCAATGCAAACCATATGACATAGAGATGCAATGCTATTGTACGTAAATCCTTTATGCGCCTGTTCCGCTCTCCGAGCAGAATGAAACAGTACAGGAGCAGCGGCAGACCATACTGTGACAGCCCATACACCGGAAGAAAGGGTAAATAGGCATACATTGCCCCAAGCGCCATCGCCAGAAAACCGACAAACTGACGTTTTTCCCGGATTGTCCGGGACTGAGACGCAGTCCATAGCAAAAGCAGAAACATTCCTGTATACCCCGTCAGGCTGCCACCCACCTGCATGACCGCAAGTGCAAGATCTGCATCAAACAGCCGGAACAGGAGGACGCTTGCCGGTGAAGGCATGGTCAGCGCGGTCTTTGCCGCACCGTTCAGGAATTCCGGAAACACACTGCTGCCATCCCAGAGATGTCTTGCATGCAGCAGATAGGCAATCACTTCTCCGTCAAGCTGGTCATGGTAGACAAAGAGCGCGTCCTGCCCCAAAAGCAGGTAGATCGTTCCCAATGCAAGCACTGCTGCCGCTCCTATGAAAAACCAGACAAATTCTATTTTCCCCCGGAACGCTTCTTTCTTTTTCTCTGACATATCCTCTCCCTCAGTCTTCTTCCAAATGATTCACTGCTTTTCCCGATGCCGACAGGGCTATCAGAAACGGCAGCGCCAACATGACCGGATAGATGTACCGCATCTGTACGGTAGGCCCCAGCAGCATCGTTCCAAAATAGCTGAGCACAATTACAAGAGGCAGACACAAGCTCTTTTTCCTTGTCAGGATCAGTACAATCCCCATGAATAGATAGATCCACAAGTAACTGCCCGGCACAAAGAAATATTTTAACACCGGTATCTTCAAATACGCATTGTCTTCCGCCCACTTCTCCATACGCACAAACAGCCCGTTCCACTTGCTCTCCTTATAAATTCCGTAGGAATTCAGCGTGGATTCCTCCCACCGGGTCTGCACATAGCCAAGTCCTTCTGTAGATTTTGTCTGGTTCACCGTCGCATGTGTCTCGTCAAAGGGCGACAAAAAGCCGGCGTCTACTGCCAGAACGGCATTAATCATGTCTCCCGGATATTGCGCCAATAAGCGAAAATACGTTTTAAAAAAATCCTTGTAGCGATAACGGACAACATATGTATTCGTGTGCCGTTTCACAGGATCAGCAATATGCGGATCATACTCCTTATATGCTTCATGCAGGATGAAATCGTTAATCAACGCACGATCCGTCTCATCCATCGTGTCATCATCTTCCTCAACAACTCCGATTCCGCCATGATACACCATGCAGCGCGCCAGCTGTTGGATCGGAATGCTCAGCATCTCCCTCCGGTCTCCCTGTCCTGCATGAGTAATCGAAAAGAGGGCAGACACCCCTATCACTCCCACGCAGAAGGCAGCCGCTCCGCTTCCAAGGATTCTCCCCCGCAGCTTCCTCTTTCTGCCATCAAAGCAGAACATCAGAAGTAAGACGAATAAAGCCACAAGCATAGCATATTTTCCATTGTTACGGAAGAGAACCATTCCCACGGTTCCAACAGCAAATACCAGCTCACTGCTGCCTATATGCCAGTCCTCCCGCTCATCAAGCAGCATGTCCATAAGACTTATCAGCTGCACCAGAAGAAAAGCACTGAAAACCGTATCCTTTGTCACACTGACGCTCATGTACCACTGAAAGGGGAAAAACATGCCTAACAGCTGGATCGTCCAGATCCAGCCTGCCGCTGCCCGCCTCCGGCTCAGCACGCTCACACCGTATGCCATGCTTCCCGCCAGCAGCACTGCCTGAAAAGCGGTATATAATGCCATGCCGCTGTTTGTACTTCCAAAGAGATGTGTTCCCAGCCACAATGCTCCCTGTATCAATAAGGTATGGGCAATGGGATGATGATCGATATAATTGTGCTCAATGATCTGTCCTACCTGTATCGGAGTATCATACGCACAGTTTCCCGGATAATATGCCAAATAGGCAGGAAGCCATGCCAAAAGAAAGAGAAACAGACTCAGAAAAAAGAGCTTTCTGCCGGAAATGTTATTCCTTCTTGCCTGCTCTGTCCTTTTCCTGCCCAATACTCTGCATAGTACAAAGGCTCCTCCCGCCCCGAGCAGACAGCCCGCAATCAGTACAAACAGCACCGTGCTGCCCACATACCCTGCAGTCCATAGAATATTACCGGTCTTGTCCAGATCTCTCTCCGTCTTCGCAAAGAACAGGAACAGACAGCCGAGCAGACAACACAATACATATGCCTTTTGTTTTGAGAGAAATTTTGTTTTTTCCATAATGCCCTTATCCTTCCCAGCAGACGATTTCATGCACACTTGTCCCGTTTACTCCGCATTGCAGCTATCTTTTTTAAAAGTCCGGATGCCTGTGCCTGCATTCCAAATGCCGCATAGGGAATCAACAGCAGACTGTAAAGGAAAATATATCTTGAGTTTGCTTCCCATATTGTATGGAACAGAAATCCTCCCAGCACTCCTATCAGTCCAAGATACTGGATCAGATCCGGATCGCTCTTTCGCAGATAAGGCAGCAGGCAGAACAGGAAAGCGCCCAGATACAGGATATTCTGCCAGTGATTACACCAGTAGATATAAAACTTACTCAGGCTTCCCTCGTACAATTCCTTAACAAATGCACTCCGGCCTCCGAGAGTAGCAAGAGTAGCCTGCCGGCTGGCATAGGTTCCGTCCGTCCACTGTGACAGCTCCTTTGCCAGATAGAACTCCGCCGCATACCCGGGATTCTGCGCAAAATAGTCTAATCGCTCTCTGATCGCCTGTCGGCTCCGCTCCTTGGTAAGCGCGGTATCCATACCTGTGTCCGCATATGTATTAAAGTTATAGCCATTGTACCAGCCGCATCCCCGTGACGCCTCCTGCATCCCCATGGCAAAATACGCCGTAGCCGGAACCCCGGAGCTTATCGTGCTGCCAGACCGCAGTTCATAGCCCTTTTGCACCAAAGGCAGAACAAAAACCCCAAAGATACCTATGCACGCACAGAGGAATATTCTCCGCAGTGCCTTCGCCCCCGGATGACGGAGCGCATCAAATGCAATTACCAGGATCACAGCAATCAGCAGGATCAGCGAATTCTTCCGCAGCATGACACTGAGAGCGAAAAAAAACACGCTTGCGCTTCCGCACAAGGCCGGATGTTCCGCCCTTTCCCTTAACAGCTTCAACAGGAAATAGAGACCGATCGCAAACGCTGTAAAAGAAGGTATCTCACCATAGACAAAGGAGCTGTACATAACAAACGGCAGATCAAAAATCACAAGCAGAAGATATACGCAGGAAATTTCATCCGCATTCTGACTCCACAGAAGCGGAATCGTCTTATATTGAAAAAAGACAATCAGACAGACCAGCAGCACATAGATCCCTTTTATAAAATGCCATGCCGGAACTGCTGCGGCAATCACGTTCCAGAACCGGATCAGTATTTCCAGAAAGGCGACAAGTCCAACCTGTTGGGGATAATAGGAAAGATAGGATTCCGTCGGGTGAATAACAGATACGTCGCCTTTTGCCAGCGCCCCCGCAATGGAATATACCGACATTGCATCCGCTGCAGGCACTGTCCTTCCAAACACAATCAGCACACCCCCACCGAGCAGTATGATGCCGAAGGTGAGAAATAACAATATATGCCTGAAACGTTTTCCAAAGCGGCGTGCCAAAATGATACAGCAGGCAGCGGCTGCAAGATAGATTACAATCCCCACAACGCTGCCCAAAAGGTTGTCATGCATCACCAGAACCTGCTGTGACTCCATATCGTCTGCATAGCAGGTTACTATCAAGGCCCCCAACAGCAGGCCTGCCATCAGCAGAATCGTCAGAAGCTTCACTGCATTTAACGCGAAATGATAGATATGTTTCATAAATGCCCCCATCTTCCCTTTCTTCTTCGGTCACCGGATACTATTTCAGTTTCTCCGCTTCCTCGAGCCATATTCTGGCACAGGCATCCGAAGGCATACGCAGATCTCCTCTGGGCGAAAGCGCAACGCTTCCGACCTTCGGCCCATCCGGCAGACAGGAACGCTTGAACTGCTGGGCAAAAAATCTTCTGTAGAAAATTTTCAGCCACTTCAATATCTCAGTCTCGTCATGCAGCCCCCGGAACGCGAGTCTAGCCACGCGATACACCTTTGCAGGCGGAAAGCCGCAGCGCAGCATATAATACAGGAAGAAATCGTGCAGCTCATAGGGGCCGACAATATCCTCCGTCTTCTGCGCAATCTGTCCCTCAGACGGCGGCAGAAGCTCCGGGCTCACCGGCGTTGCCAGCACATCCTCCAGCAGCTCCGTCAGTTCCTGATTCTCACACTTTTCCGCATAATATTTGACAAGATGCCTTACCAGTGTCTTCGGCACACCGGCATTGACACCGTACATGGACATATGATCGCCGTTATAGGTTGCCCAGCCAAGAGCCAGCTCCGACATATCGCCGGTTCCGATGACAAGCGCATTGGTCTGGTTTGCTATGTCCATAAGCACCTGCGTGCGCTCCCTCGCCTGTCCGTTTTCGTAAGTCACATCATGCAGTCCCATGTCATGACCGATGTCCTTAAAATGCATGGTAACAGAAGCCCTGATGTCCACCTCGCGCAGCGTCACACCAAGTGTGTGCGCCAGCTTACAGGCATTCTCATACGTTCTGTCCGTCGTGCCAAAGCAGGGCATTGTGACTGCTGTGATCCCTTCCCGGTCAAGCTGTAAAAGATCAAAGGTACGGACTGTGACAAGAAGCGCAAGCGTGGAATCCAAGCCTCCCGAAATACCGATCACCGCATTTTTCAATCCGGTGTGTTCATATCTCTTTTTTAATCCGTAAGACTGTATCGACAGAATCTCCTCGCAGCGCTGTTTCCGCATTTCCTCGTCACAGGGCACAAAGGGCATACTGCCGAAGGTACGCTCCAGAGACGTCTCCTCCACCTTTAATGCAAACGGAACAATGACATAGGCGACATCCGGCTGTCTGCCGAAGGTTCCCATTCTCCTTCTCTCGGATACAAGTCTTTGAATATCCAGATCGGCATACACCGTCTCGCAGCGGAAGCGCTTCGCCTGTGCAAGTATCGTCCCGTTCTCCGCAATCAGATTATGTCCTCCGAAGACAAGATCCTGCGTGGATTCGCCTTCCCCGGAGGATGTGTAAATATACCCGCAGATCAGCCTTGCACTCGCGGATTTTACCAGAAGCTGTCTGTACGCATCCTTCCCCACCGTCTCATTGGAGGCGGAGAGATTTGCAATCACCGTCGCCCCCTTGAGCGCGTGTCTCGTCCCGGGCGGATTGGCTACCCAGAGATCCTCACAGATCTCGCAGCCGACCGTAAGCCCGTGCAGCGTCTCACATCGGAAAAGAATATTTGTGCCAAAAGGGATTTCCTTCCCGGCAAACGAAAACACAGCCGGCTCCTCATTTCCCTCTGCAAAGTGGCGCCCCTCGTAAAACTCGGCATAGGAGGGAATGTTCGCCTTCGGTATCATGCCGAGAAGCTCTCCGCTCTGCATAACCGCAGCGACATTGTACAGTCTGCCATCACGTTCAACGGGAAGTCCGACCATCACAAGCGCGTCTTTGTTTCTCGTTGCCTCCACAATGTACTGAAGCTGCTCCGCCGCCTTCTCCAGCAGGAGCTGCTGTAAAAAGAGCTCACCACAGGTATAACCCGTGAGACACAGCTCAGGAAATACAATGATTTTCGCCCCATGCTCATAAGCTCTCTCCAGCTCTGCCCGGATCACTGCCGCATTATAGACAGGGTCTGCAACCCTGATCTTCGGCGTTACTGCCGCCACCTTTATAAATCCCTGTTTCATTTACTACCCCGTTATTTGCTCTTCCGATACAGCTCCTTCAGCTCATCCACACTGAATTTGTAATGGGAACCGCAGAAATGACAGTTCACCTCGATCTCGTTTCCTTCCTCGATCATATCCTTAATTTCCTGTCTGCCGAGACTGATAAGCACCTTTTCGATCTTCTTCCGGTTACAGTCGCACGCAAAGGCCGCCGGCACGGTATCGTTGATCTCCGGCGTGAGTCCCTCCAGCAAGGCTTCCAGCATCTGTTCCGGCGTTTTCCCTGCATCCAGCATTGCCGTCACCGAATGGATCTGGCTTAAATTCTGCTCCAGTTTATCAATAATGGCATCGTCGGCAAAGGGCATGAGCTGGATGATAAATCCGCCTGCCTGTTTTACCGTATTGTCCTTATTCATCAGCACGCCAAGTCCCACAGAGGAAGGCACCTGCTCAGAGGTTGCAAAGTAATAGGTCAGATCCTCCGCGATCTCGCTCGTCTGTAATAAAGTCTGCCCAACATATGGCTCTTTTAATCCCATATCCTTGATTACACTCAGCGTCCCTTTGCCGACAGCACCGGCAACATCAAGCTTTCCGATGGCATTTGCGGGCAGAATGACATCGGACACGTTTGCATAGCCCTTCGCCCTTCCCTGGGAATCAGCCGTCACAGTCAGACCGCCCATCGGTCCGTCGCCCTTGATCTGCAGGGTAAGAAGATCCTTCTCGCCCTTTAACATTGTTCCCATCATCACGCCCGCGCTCAGAAGACGTCCCAACGCCGCGGTCACAACCGGACTGGTATTGTGTGCCTGCCTCGCCGTCTCTACCATATCTCTCGTCGTGCAGGCAAATGCCCTGATCTGGGCATCTGCTGCCGTCGCACGCACAATGTAATCACTCATGACTTTTTCCTCTTTCTCTTGCCACCACGAAAATTCTCTCACTCTCCGGAGTTATATCATCCCCGGTGTCGGCATCCTTCATTTCAAGCACGGTCATACCGGCTTTCTCCACCAGCCTCTGCATCTGCTCCGCTGTATACCCGCGCTGCAGATGTGTCTCCGTAAATTGCCGGAACAGGTTTCCGTCCTCCCGTATGAACAGCGTTAAATCATACTCGTTGATCTCTTCCTCCGGGTCATACAGATTTTCCCAGATAAAACTGCAGTCCTCACGGTTCTCGGCTATGGTCGTATCCCCTATGACCTCACGGTATTTGTAATCGGTATTAAAATCAAAGATGAAGATTCCCCCGGGATACAGAAAATTATTCACCAGAGAGAAGACCGTCTCCAGCTCTTCCTCCTCCAGAATATAATTCAGGGAATCGCAGACGCTGAACACCGTGCCAACCGTGCTGTAAAGCTCCAGCTCCCTCATGTCCTGCTGTAAATAAAGGATCTCAGAACCGCTCTTCTCCTTCTTATCCGCTGCAATGCCAAGCATCGCGTCCGATGCATCCACACCGATCATGTCATAGCCCTTCGCATACATCAGCTCTGCAAGCGTCCCGGTTCCACAGCCGAGGTCAACGACCAGATTACGCTCGGATTCGAGCACATCCTCCGCGTCCCTCTCCGGCTTCGACACACCGTATTTCCTGATACATTCATCAAGCCGCTCACACCAAAGCTCATAGGGTGTGCTATCCATGAATTCATCATACACACTCGCAAAATCCGTATAAATTTCCGCCGTATTTTTCATAGGACACCTCTGTACTTAACTAAAGATTGCTCCCAACGCGCCAAACAGTCCCATGCTGGCAAGTGCCATGATAATGCCCGCCAGCAATACACCTCCGAGCACTGCCAGCACGCTTGACTTAAAGTCCATATCCAGAAGACTTGCCGCCAGCGTTCCCGTCCATGCTCCCGTTCCGGGAAGCGGAATTCCAACAAACAAAAGCAGTGCCACAAACAGACCTTTTCCCGCCTTCTCCTGCAGCTTCTGTCCTCCCTTATGTCCCTTTTCCAGACAGAAGGTAAAGAATTTTCCAATCACAGGTTTGTCAGCCCCCCATTCCAGTACTTTTCTGGCAAAGAAAAAGATAAAGGGAACCGGAAGCATGTTGCCGATAATGCAGACAATGTAGCTTGGGAGCATCGGCAGATTCATTCCGCCCGCCATGAGCAAAGCTCCTCTCAGTTCGATAATAGGCACCATTGAGACAAGAAAAAGGATCAGATACTGTTTTAACATAGTTTTACTCCACTTCTTTTATTTTTTATAAGGTTATGAGGCTTAGGTTTCACGGAACGCTTTTACTTCCGCAGGTAATTCCTCAGAAAGTCTGTCAGGCGGTCCATCTGTTCGTCCGTACCGACAGTGATCCGCAGGGAATTGCTGATTCTCGGCTTATTCCAGTGGCGCACATAGATGTCCACTTCGCGCAGCGCCTGAAACAGCTCTTCCGCCGGTACCTTCTCATGGGACGCAAAGATGAAATTGGCCCTGGAATCCGGAAAACGGAAACCGAGCTCCTTCAGTTCCTTCTTTACGCGTTCTCTGGTCGCAATAATCTTAGCCGTTGTTTCCTTAAAATAGGCATCATCCCTGACTGCCTCGACTCCGAGCACCTGAGCCGGAAGGTTCATGGTGTAAGAGTTGAATGAAAATTTAACATCATTTAAGTAGCTTATCAGCTTTTCGTTTCCGATACAAAAGCCGATCCTGAGTCCCGCCATGGCACGGGATTTTGAAAAGGTCTGAACCACCAGCAGATTATCATACTTTTCCAGAAGCGGGAGCGCACTCTGCCCCCCAAAGTCCACATATGCCTCATCCACAATGACAACCACATCCCGATTCGCCGCGATGATCTCCTCTACAACTTCAAGGCTCTCAAAGACTCCTGTAGGCGCATTGGGATTCGGGAAAATAATGCCTCCGTTGGGCTGCCTGTAATCTTCCGGGCAAATATGCCAGTTTTCATCCAGCGCACAGGTCTTGTACGGAATCCGGTACAATTCCGCCCAGACATCATAAAAGGAATAGGTCACATCGGGAAATAAGATGGGTCTGCCACTGTTAAAAAAGGTCATAAATGCCATCGACAATACGTCGTCCGAACCGACTCCCACAAAGACCTGCTCCGGCTTCACATGGTAATATTCTGCGAGAGCATCCACAAGCGGTGTTGTCTTTGAATCAGGGTACAATCTTAATGCACCGCAGTCCAGCTTTTCCGCCAATTTCTCAACACCGGGTGCCGGCGGATAAGGGCATTCGTTTGTATTCAGCTTTATCATGTTCGGTCTGTTCGGTTGTTCTCCAGCGACATATGGAACTACCCTTCTGACGTTTTCTTCCCACTGCATTATTTATTTTCCTCCGTCCTTCGCCTTAATTCTTCCCTGTAAACTTCCGCCTGTGCCGGATTCCCCAATGCCTCATAGCACCGGATCAGTCCATCCAGACTGTCACTGCCGCAGGCACGAAGATTCAGGATCGGCTGTGTCTCGTACACAGCGTTATAATACCACACCGCCGCCTCCTCAAAATCTCCGGCTGCCTCATAAAAACACCCCAGCTCAAAGCAGATTTCAGAATTGGCTTCTTCCGCTAATATCTTTGAAGTATACTTGAAAAACTGTACCGTATTTCCATTCAGTCTCGCCGCGTGTGCGACAATACAGCACGCCTCGGCAATCTCCTCACTGTCTCTTGTCCCGTCCCCTGCCGACGCGATAAAGAAATCAGATGCCCGGAGAAAATCCTCCTTTTCACCCGCCATCAGGAGTTCGCGCGCATACATCGTATGGAGCCGTTTAGGCAGCCGGTATCCTTCCTGACAATGGCGGTAAAAATTCGCCAGATCCCGCCCCGCATGGCTTTCTTCCGGGAAATGGCAGATAACGATGTCACTGTCATATACAACCGGCATCAGGCGTACTGTCTCATGGATCGGCGCCTCCCACACAAACCCGCGCAGACGCTTAAACAGCTTCGGACGATATTCCTCGTCATAATTGTACACCGTGGAAAATTGCAGCTGGTTTGCGTACTTCATCTGGACAATCTCTACTTCCGGCAGCAGCGTCGCCTTCAGTTGCAGAAAGCGTCGTCTGTTCTCCGCATCCAGCACTTCATCCGCATCCGCAGAATATATATATTCTTTCGTTGCCTTGGAAAATGCAAAATTCCTCGCCGCGCTGAAATCATCCATCCACACATAGTCATAAATCTGCTGTGTATATCCGGCCGCAATCTGCTTTGTACTGTCCGAGGAACCGGTATCCACGATAACAATTTCATCCACCAGATCCGCTACACTGTCAAGGCATCTCTTCAGTATCTTCTCTTCATTTTTGACGATCATACACAGGGAAATCGTAATCACTCTGCCGCTCTCTTCTTTCCGTTTTATGTGCGAACATTTACATGATACCAAAGCAAAGTCCAGAACGCAAGCGTTATATAGGGCAGGAAAGGCACAGGATGTTTTAAATTTCCGTTGTCTGCAATATTATGCTTCACCCCCTGTACAATGGCAAGAAAGACAAATGCAATCAGCATATGAAAGAGATATTCCATCAGCTGCATTCCAAGCGCCGTCTGCACCACCGCACATACACTGAAGGCATAGCAGTCTGCCTTTCCGTACATCCTTGAAAAGAAAAGCAGCTGCAAGGCAATATAAAACAATAGTTGCAACATATTCATTGCCGAAATATTGTCCCTGTTTCCGGCGAGCAGCAGCAATGCCGCCGCTCCACCTATCCACCATGTAAAATTATACACCTCGCAGCTTTTGCAGTCCGTTACACAGGCAAACAGAAGGCTGGCTGCAAGCACAAACCATAATAGCCCTGTCATCTCAGACGTGTGCGGAACTCATCCAGCACACTGCCTCCTTCCGATGTCACCTTCATGGCAGGTCTTTCCTCCGCCACCGCAGTCTGTTTATATGCCCGGACAATCATCCGGTAATCCCCATCCGGCAGATCATACAGGGGAATCATAAATTGCACTTCTTCCCCTTGCCTGTATTCTTTATCTGTCCCATCATAGGTAAACACAATCGTCTCCTTCAGGCGTTCATCCAGTTCCTGCATAGCCTCTGGGAACGTGACCTCCACTCTGTCAGCATAGCCGTAGGTCGTGATATAAAGGATTCCGCTCTCGCCACGCTTAAACGCAGGATCATGCGGCTCAAGGATTCTCTCGATTCTCGCCTCTAAGGCAAACTCTGTCACATCGTAAGAAATCTCCGTGACATTTCCGACGTTATCGACCGCATAGCCTGTCACCGTAAAGTCTCCCGAGAAAAGCGGCTCCGCCTTCGTAATGTCGAGCGTAACCACGCCGCCTTCCGGGTAAAATACTCTTTCGCTGAAGTTGTCCCTGTTCGTGATTTTCAGGTAAAAATCAGCCACTCCGGAAAGCTCATCCGAAGCCGTGACACTCACCGTTACTGTCTCCTCAGTCCGGATAATCGGCTCCCTGTCTTCCAATACATCCAGTCCAACCAGCACCGGCCCAACGCAATCCCCGATCAGTGTGATACCGTTTGCAGCGTCCCCTGAAGCATCGGAGTAATAAATCTCTTCTCCGCCCGCCTTTCTGTAGACCGCTCCTGCTCCGGGAACAATGCTGATATACTTTCCATGCATTCCGCGGTCCAGTGTGAATTTCTGCTCCGCCTCAAGGTTCCTGCCCCGGTCAGAGCGCCTTGTCAGGAGGTAGGGATATAGTTTTAGCGCTGTTGCGCCGCTGACTGCATAGCGCAGCCTGTCCGCCCTGATCTCTGCATCTGCTGCTATGTCTGCCGCAGACGGCGTATAGATTCTGTTCTCTCCGGCAGAATCCGCACATCCGCAGATTTCTGTCTGATAGAGGGTGTAATTCAGCTGATAATCACTTGTCGGCTGTCCGTCCATGCAGGCGCTGTTCGTCAGGTGGATCGGTGTGCTGCCGTCGCAGCGCACAAAGTAAGTCTTCGGCTCCGAAGCCGCAAAGACGTTCTCCCCGCTCCCGATCTGAAGCTGCCTCGTATATACCTTCCAGCGCGCGCTTTGCAGTCAGCGGCGCAACAGCGCTAAAACCTTCCAGCGCGCGCTTCCGGCATCAATCCTGATGTGTGTCGTCGCGCTGACATTACCGGCGACATCCACCGCCGCAAGATGGAGATACTGCACCCATTCCTTCACATCAATCGTAAACGTTGCAGCGTCCGCAGCTGTCTGCAGAAAAGCTGCTCCTGTCCCGGCTGCGGTTCCCGGCTGCGTATCGATCAGGTAATAATAGCCCTTCACTCCCGACACCAGCGTATTCTTTGTGATGTTTGACCGGCACAGCAGCGCCGTCGAGCCCTGCAGATAGGTTTCCGCCTGATGGTAATAATCCGTCCCGTTATCGGACGGCTTGTGCCATGTCACCGTCACCTGACCGGTTCCCGCAGGCTGCTGTTCCACGCTGCCCGCAGCAATGGCATCCGGTGCGGCAAAATCTGTCGCCTTTATGTTTTTCATCTCGTGCTCCTCTGTGTAGCCGACCGCTTCAGAACGCAGCGTCACCATACCGTCCCCCGCCCTGTCTCCGGGTGTCATAACCGAATTGAGAACCGCTGTCTGGTTTACATAACTGCTCCCGCCGTATGCCGGTCTGGAGGATATTACTTCCCCCTCGCTGTGTCCGCAGGCAAGCGCAGAATAGGTATAAGATACGTTTGCGATGGAGTGTTCCACCCATGAGCCTTCATGACGGAAATGGAAATCCTGGGCAATATAAACTCCGACTACATTTTCGGGAATCTCAAACCGGTATGTTCCGCCTAAGGAATACGTGTTAAAGCTTCCTACTGACTCTCTTTGCAGAGTTCCGGTAAAATAGGGGTAATTCAGGGAGTACGTTGTTATCGTCTTATCATAATCATCACTGTCCGGCTGTACCGTTATTTCCGGTGTTGGCATGATTTCGCCCGTAGGACTGACCTGTATTGTCCCGATCTGTCCATTGCTGTAAATAAGATATACTGTTGTCGTCAACTCACTGCCCCAGCATTCTCTTCCCCATGTATATATCACAGGGCTGAAGGTTAATGTTCCCGAATAAGGGGTGCTGAAATAGCCTGAGTCATTTCCGCTCTGGAGGTGACAGGTTCCTTCGGAACAGCTATAAAAACTTATCTTGGAATATCCCTCACCAAATGTCTGATAATAGCTGTGCCTTTCCCCGCTATAGTAACAATAATTGTCATTCAGGGTCTTATAAAAGGTACTGCCCGCTGTCTTCGTTCCGCTGATATAGCAGTCGTCGGAATGACAATCGAAGAGATCGGACAGTACCATCCTATCGACGTTGAAGA
>OQWA01000051.1_pt1 | contig 23641 bp, 19 predicted proteins | sample 1691581 | NCBI WGS metagenome assembly OQWA01 (sample SAMN03418264, study PRJEB22391) | human gut metagenome | biome: human-gut; feature: organic feature; material: feces | host: Homo sapiens | place: Tanzania | collected 2013-01
GGTTACGTACGCCTAAGTACGCGCCCTCGTAAGAACTTGCCAAGAAACGTCAAAAATCCATCAAAATTCTGACTTTTTAGGGGATTATAATATGTCATTCTCGCCGTTTTTAGGGTTGGGGATTCCGTGCAACGCATTTTATGTCATTGCGAGGCATTGCCAACGGCGATGCCGCGGCAATCTCCCGGAAGGGAATCCACTTAAACAAAAACCGTTATGATAAAGAAAGTCGAATTGCTTGCTCCGGCAGGCAGCAGAAGTAAACTGAATACCGCGTTTCACTTCGGTGCGGACGCATGTTACGTTGCGGGGACGAAATTCGGTCTTCGCGCGTACGCCGATAACTTTGACGCGGACGCTTTGAAATCCGCCGTCGAGTTCGCGCATACTCTTCACAAAAAAGTTTACGTAACGGTCAATATTTTTCCGCGAAACGATGACTTTCCCGCACTCAAAGAATACTTTGTATTCTTAAACTCAATCGGGGTAGACGCGCTTATCATGACCGACGCGGGGGCGATCGCGCTTTGCAAGTCGGTTGCGCCCGATATGGAAATTCACCTTTCGACGCAAGCGAACACTACGAACGGATACACCGCAAAATTCTGGGCAGAACAGGGAATAAAACGCGTCGTACTTGCAAGGGAAACCACAATCGACGACATAAAACGCACGAAAGATATCGTCGGCGACTCCTTGGAACTTGAAGTTTTCGTGCACGGCGCGATGTGCATAAGTTACAGCGGACGATGCCTGCTCAGCAATTATCTCAGCACCCGCGACAGCAACCGCGGCGAGTGCGTGCAGGCGTGCAGATGGGAATACAAAATGACCGAAGCGTCGCGCGAAGGCGAGCCGTTGACGATGATCGAAGACGACAAGGGCACTTACGTCATGAACAGCAAGGATATGAATATGCTTTTATACCTTGACAAACTTATTTCCGCTGGCGTATCGAGCTTCAAAATCGAGGGAAGAATGAAGTCGGAGTATTACGTCGCAAGTACCGTTACGGCATATCGTCGCGCCCTTGACGGTTATTATAAGACGGGGATATATTCGCCGTCCGAAAGTCTCATCGAAGAACTTGAAAAGACAAGTCATCGTCGTTATACGACGGGGTTTTATTTCGGCGCGCGCGACACGGTATGCTCAGACACGTCAAAGCCCGAAAGCGACTGGCTGTTCATTGCAGAAGTCAAAGGTTACGACGAAAGTAAAAAGTGCATAATTTTGGAACAGCGCGGACGCTTCAAAAAAGGCGACGTACTGGAAGTCCTTTCGCCCGACGAAAATTATCTTAAAAAAATCGTTGTCGACGAAGTTTTCGACGAAGACGGAAACATTATCGACGACTGCAAATTCGTGCAACAAATACTTTACTTAAAAAGCGACGTCGTTTTGCATAATCACGACGTTCTGAGAATGAAAAGGAAAGATTTATGAAAATTAAAGACAACGTGCTGATAGTAACGTCGATTGCCGAGGACGTGAGCGGTATCGAAGCGATTAAAAGCGAGTTTGAAAAAAATCATAAAGATTACAACGTGGTCGTCATCGACGAGCGGCAGTACGGCGCGGAAAAAACCGCAACCCGCAGAAGGAAAAACCGCGAAAGACTTATTCAGTCCATACCTACTTTTTACCGCAGGGTAAAGACGGTGGGACACGTTTTCACGGTGAAATCCAAAAATAAAATCGACCGCCGTCGCGCGCTTTCAAACAAATTAAGTGGCAGCGCAAGGAAGATTTACAACGCCGTTTTGCGCTTTGCGCCCGACGTCATCGTCGTTACGACGCCGCGACTTATGCATGAAACTATAATTGCGAAAAAGCGCACCCGTTTCAAATATCCTGTCATCGGGCTTTCCGAAAAATTCACTTTCGACAAAGCGTTTTACAATATGAGCGCGGACGGCTATATCGTGGAAAACGTCGATATGAAAAACCAGCTCACGGCAATGGGATATTCAAGCGGCAGGGTGCACGTCATGGGCTTCCCGATTGAGGAAAACGTGCCCGACGTCGATTACGTCTTCAAGCTGAAAGAACATCTGGGGCTTAATCTGAATCCAACCGTGTATCTTTCGGGCGGGGCAATCGGCAGCAAGGAACTTATGCCCGTGTTTGAACTTTTGCTGGATCAGGGCGACATAATAAACCTTATCGTCAACTGCGGCAAAAACGAAAACCTGTATTCCGCAATGCTTCGCGAGACCGAAAGGCGAAATTCGCAAAACGTCAAACTTTATCTGAACGTGGACGAAGGCGCGGAAGACACCCTTCTTGCAAGCGACTGCCTTATCACGATATACGACGGCTCGCTCATATACCGCGCGTTTCTTCTGGGGATTCCAGTGGTTGCGTTTGCGCCCGACACCGGTGCGGAAAAATCCGACCTTAAATACCTTATGGAAAAACAACTCGTGTACTTTGCCGACGACTACAACCACGTAATCATCGGTATGTACGATGTCATTCAGACGGGGCTTGGCAAAAAACTGTCGGAATCCGCGCTCATGCGGACGCGCGCCACGTCGCTGAAAGATATCTGCACGCTCCTTGCCTCATACGGAAGAAAATAATTATGCTTAAACATATCGTACTTTATAAACTCAACGAAGAAGGGCTGAAAAACCTTGATAAAATCAAAAACAATTTTTTGTCGATGCGTGGGAAAATCGACGGGCTTTTGTCGGTCGAATGCGGCGCGGACGTGTTGAAAAGCGAAAGAAGTTTCGACTTTGCACTCGTTTGCGAGTTTAAAAACCTTGAAAGTTTCAAGGCGTACAAAACGCACCCCGAGCATCTTCCCGTAAAGGAATATATGCACACCGTTGTCGAGTCGTCAAAGTCCTGCGATTTTATAAAGTAACGTCGAGAATTGCTTGAAAACAGGAAAATTTTTGATTTTTCTCGCGTTTTAATAATAAAATTTTGTTTAATCTCAATAAAATTCAAAAAGAAATAAACTTGACAACTGTATAAATTATGATTTACAATATTAAAGTATTAAACTGAAAAAGGAGGTTGATAATATGTCCGAATATTCGTCTTACGACCACTTCAACTCGGAAGTTAGCGACAAAATTAAAAATCTTGCGAAAATGGCTGAAAGCAGCACTATTATCGCCCCCGAATATTACAAACAATTCGACGTAAAGCGCGGTCTGCGCGACGAAAAGGGCGTCGGCGTTTGTGCGGGACTTACCGAAATTTCGGAAATTCACGGTTACACGACCGACTACGACGGCAATAAAATCCCTTGCAAGGGCGAACTGTATTACAGGGGTATCGAAATCAAGGAACTTGTCGGCGGCATTACAAGCGAAGGGCGTTTCGGTTTTGAAGAAATCGCGTACCTTTTGTTGTTCGGCAAACTTCCCGACAAGGATGAACTCAAATCGTTCAAGCGCATTTTAAGGGGCTATCGCACGCTTCCCGACAGTTTCGTCAGGGACGTCATTATGAAAGCGCCGTCAAGGGATATGATGAACGGTATCGCGCGCAGTATCCTTATGCTTTACAGCTACGACAAGCACGCCGACGACAACAGCATCGACAATGTTTTAAGGCAGTGCCTGCAACTCATTTCCGAAATGCCGATGATCAGCGTTTACAGCTATCACGCGCACCGTCATTTCCATTGCAACGACAGTCTTATCATACATAAGCCTTTGACGCGCGGCAGTATCGCCGAAAATATTCTGCACCTTTTGCGCCCCGACGGACAGTATACCGAACTCGAAGCAAAGGTTCTGGACGTGTGCCTTATGTTGCACGCGGAACACGGCGGCGGTAACAACAGCTCGTTCACGATGCACGTCGTGTCTTCAACAGGCACGGATACGTATTCTGCGGTTGCGGCGTCGCTCGGCTCGCTGAAAGGTCCGCGCCACGGCGGTGCGAACATAAAAGTCGTCAATATGATCGACGATATGCAAAAAAACATTTCAAAATTCGACGACAAGCATATCGAATCGTATCTCAATAAAATCCTTGAAAAGAAAGCGTTTGACAACGCAGGGCTCATTTACGGCATGGGACACGCCGTGTATTCCTTGTCCGATCCCCGTGTTGACGTTCTGAGAACGTTCGTCAAAAAACTTGCGGACGAACAAGGCTTTGAAAAGGAATTTGAGATTTACGAGGCAGTTGAAAGAATCGCGCCGAAGGTCATCGCAAACAGCAGAAACATCCAGAAGGGCGTCGCGCCGAATATCGACTTCTATACGGGGTTTATTTATTCGATGCTCGGTCTTCCGAAGGAACTGTTTACGCCGATATTTGCGGTTTCCCGTATCGTCGGTTGGTCTGCTCACAGAATCGAGGAACTTTCAAACCGCGGCAAAATCATACGTCCCGGATACGAAAGCGTCTGCAAACGCGACGTGTACCGCCCGATGGACAAACGCAAATAGGAAATTAACAAGAAACTTCCGTGTTAAAAACAAAAAAGCCCGCTGTTTAAGACAGCGGCTTTTTTGTTGTTATTTGTTTTTTTATATGATATAATTTTATACTGTTAATAAGGCTAAATGCGGGATTTATGAAAAGAACGAAAAAGGTATTAAGTATAATCGTGCTGACAATAACGATGGCGGTATCCGCGTCGTTGTTTTCGGCGTGCAACGCAAAAGTAAGCGACAGCGTGTTTGCGTTCGGCACAGTTTCAGAAATTTCCTTAAAAGGCAAAAAGGCAAAAAACACGATAAAATCCATTGATTCTCTTTTCACAAGGCTGGACGTTTTGTTTGACGCGGAAAACGAAAAAAGCGATGTTTACAAGATAAATCACGCCGATAAAGACGTTATTTTGCAAATTTCCCCCGAAACGTACGAACTTTTGAAACTTGCGAAAACCGCTTATTCCGACACGGACAAAACCTTCAACGTTGCGACGTATCCGTTGTCGAAACTGTGGCGTTTTACGTCGGATACTTTCACGGGGAACGTAACGAGTTTACCGACGGACGAACAAATAAAAGATGCGCTTTTGTCGGCAAATCTCGACAGCCTTACGCTTTTGCCCGACAACCGAGTGATGAAAACCGACAAAGATTTACAGCTTAGTTTCGGCGCGATTGCCAAAGGATTTGCAGGGGACGCCGCAATCGAAAACGTAATAAAAGACGGGCAAAGCGGCATTCTGAACGTCGGCGGCACGATATTTACCGTGGGCAGCGGGGAATACAAAATCGGCATTTCGTCCCCACGCGACACCGCCGCCGATTATTTTGCAAAACTTACCTTGTCGGGCGGGGCGGTCGTATGCACGTCGGGCGATTACGAAAGGTATTATATCGTCGACGGCAAGCGTTATTGCCACATCATCGGGCGCGACGGATACCCCGTCGATAACGGCATAATCAGCGTTACGATAATAAGCAAGGACAGAAACGCTCTGTCGGGCGCAATGTGCGACGTTTTGTCCACCGCGGTGTTTGCTCTCGGGCGCGACAAGGGCGTGGAATACGCAAAAAGATACGGCGCGGGACTTGTGATAATTTACGCCGACAACACGTTTGAAACTTTCAACGTCGACAGTTTTGAACTGAAAGACGATTCATATTCAAAAAGATGAAAAAACGCGATTTCAAAACCGAAAAACCTTTTTACGCCCGCGATTTCGTTGCGGTCGCGATGGTGCTTGCGGTACTGATTGCGTCCATCGTTATGCTGACCGCGAAAAAGGGCGGCACCGTCGAAGTTTACGTTGACGGGAAACTGACTTATTCTTATTCTTTGGACAAAAACCGCACCTTTGAGGTCGATTGCGACAACGGCAAAAACGTCGTTGAAATCAAGGACGGAAAGGTGAGCGTCATCGACGCCGATTGCAATAACCGCGCATGTGTGAAATCGAATGCAATCTCCAAAAAAGGCGAGCAAATCGTATGCCTGCCACATAAACTAATCGTCGTTATCAAGGGCGGAAGCGAGGGCGAGTTGGATGCAAGAACTTGACGAAAAATGTGAAAATCGCAAGAAAATTCCGACAAAACGCCTTGCGCTTGCGGGAATTTTGCTTGCCGCCGCGCTTGTCTTGTCGCTTGTCGAAAGCCTGATTCCGCCGATTATTCCCGCCGCGCCTTACGCCAAAGTCGGCTTTGCGAACATCGTGCTTATCGTGGCACTGCTGACGCTCGGATACCCGTACGCAATCCTTATTATGCTTTTGAAATGTGTGTTCATCGCCGTGTTTTCGGGCAATATGTTTTCGCTTGCGTACTCGATTCCCGCAGGGTTTGTCGCGTACACCGTGAGCGCGCTCATTTTCAGAATTCCGAAGACGGGGATTATCGCAGTCAGCGTCATTTCGGGTATGATTCACAATTTTGTGCAAAACGCCGTCGCAAGTATCGTCATCGGCAAAAACGTGTGGCTTTTGTCGCCGTATCTTATGCTGATCGGCGCGATTGCGGGGTTGGCGACCGGGGTGATTGCGTTTGTTTTGTTGAAGTCTTTACCTAAAAACGCCGAAATTTAGTGGCCTTTTGAGTTTTTGGCAAAACCTGAAAACCCATTAATGGGGACCCCGCGGGATACTGTGTACTCGCGGGGAAAAGGCGCACACAAGCAAAAGAGTGAGCATTATTGCTTGCAATAATGTGATTTCAAAAGTGCAGTGTGCGACGCATCGCCCGGAAGGGCTACCTTATAAAAGAGAAGTATATTTTTTAACTAAATCTTAACTTCGGATTAAAGTAATCTTTAACTTGCGCGGTTATGATTAAGCCATAAAGTTTCATAACATAATTTTCTCCCATTATTGAGAAGGGGCGTCCAAAGCGGACGCTCTTTTTCTTTTGACGCGTGCGGGCAATAAAGTTGCCTTTTTTGTAATTGCATATTATAATAGACAGATATAAGAGGATTCGAAATCGACCGTATGTTTTTATTGCTTGCGTTAATTTATCTTATTTTCATATCGTTGGGGCTTCCCGATTCGCTTTTCGGAGCGGCGTGGCCGGTCATGCACGTTGACTTCAACGTGAACGAAAGTTTCGCAAGCATATATATGATAATCACCGCGGTTGGCTCTGGCGGCGTAAGTTTTATTGCGGGGCCGCTCATCAGAAAATTCGGTACGGGCAAAGTGACGGTGGTGTCGATTTTGCTTACCGCCGTCGGCATGCTTGTCATCGGTTTTTCGGTGCATATCGCGATGGCGATTTGCGGTTCCATACTTATGGGGTTTGGCGCGGGCGCAATCGACACGGGGCTCAACAACTACGTTTCGACGCATTATAAGGCGCGGCATATGAACTGGTTGCACGCGTTCTGGGGCGTGGGAGTTACGTTAAGCCCGATAATCATGGGCGCGTTTCTGGATAGGAACAACAACTGGCGCGGCGGATACAGATGCGTGTCGTGCATACAGTTCGCGATATTCGCGGCTTCGCTTTTTTCGTTGCCGCTTTTTAAGAAGTACGAACACTCCGTGACGGTTGAAACGCTTGATGGGGCGGCGCCCGACGAAGGCGAAGAAGAAAACGAAAATACGACAAAAGAACAGGCGGAAGAAGACGGCGAAAAGCCGAAAAAGAAGAAGCCTGCAATTTTTGAAATATTGAAAATCAAGGGCGTGGCGTGGGCGGTTTTGTCGCTTGGCATTTACACTTCGATGGAATTTCTGATCGGCACGTGGGGCGCAAGTTACGCCGTCAACACAAAGGGCGTATCGCCCGCAGACGCCGCTCGCTGGGTGTCGCTGTATTTCGGCGGAATTATGGCAGGAAGGGTAATCAGCGGGTTTATCTCTTATAAATTTGACGATAAAGTCCTTATTCGGTTGGGAATTGTCGTCATGACAATCGGAATGATAGTGTTTGCGTTGCCCATCGGGAAATACTCGCTTGCGGGGCTTCTGCTCATCGGCACGGGCTTTGGTCCGGTGTTCCCGTCGACGATACACGCAGTACCGTTTAGGTTCGGCACGAAGTATTCCGCGGACATTACGGGAATACAGATGGGCGGCTCTTACGCAATCGGCTGGGCGGTGCAGCTCACGTTCGGATTCGTCGCGCAAAAGGTCGGTTTTTTGTTCATGCCGTACTTACTGCTTGCGTTTGCGGCGGCGCTGCTTATCGTAAGCGAAATCACGAACAAAGTCACCGCAAAACACAAGATCGCGGCGGAGCAAATATCGTAAAAAATGAAACAGCGCGTTAAGAAATCGTTGATAATCGTTGCAATCGGCGTGGTGGTAAACGTCGCGCTTGCGCTCATCAAAATGTACGTCGGGCTTTCAAGCAACAGTCTTTGCATAATGCTTGACGCGATCAACAACTTTTTTGACATTTTGACGGCGATAGTGGCAGGGGTGGCGTTTTGCACGCTTCTTATCCCGCGCAGCGAAAAGGCGCCGTACGGTTACGGCAGGACGGAGTATCTTGCGGGGTTTATCGTCGCGGCGACTTCGGTCGTGGTCGGCGGGCTGTTTCTGATAAGGTCGCTTAACCGCATGGCGATGCCCGAGCCGGTATGGTTCGGTGTAAAAAGTTGCATATTGATATCGGTGACCGTGCCGGTAAAACTCGGACTGGGGCTTACCTACTATTTTGCCGACAAGAAGATGAAGTCGCCTGCGCTCAAAGCCTTGGCGATTGACAGTTTTATGGACGTCGGCATAACGGTGACTTCGGTGGTGTCGTTTGCGGTGTCTGCTCGCGTTGACTACGCCGCGGACGCGATTGTCGGCATCGTCATAAGCATTGCGGTTATCGTATTTGCGATAAAGGCAGTCAGGGACAACGTAAAGGCGGTTGTGTCGGGCGACGGCGCAAACGACGAGAAAGAAGCGATATACAAAGAGTGCGAAAAGGTCGGCGTGACCGTTGTGAAGACTCAACTTCACGATTACGGTTACGGCGCAAAAATCGGCGTCGTCATCGTGAAAAACGGCGACGAAAACGTATTTTCCGACATTTCCCGAAAAGTTCGCGAAAAAACAGGCGCGGAAATTAAATTTATCATTGAAACAAACGGCGAAAACGCCGAAGAACAAAACAACTGAGGTGAAGATATGAGAAAGAAGAAATTCGACGAAACGAACGACGTTTCTTTCAGCGTGGAAACAACCGAATTCGGCACGCGTGAAAAGAGAAAGAAAGAGAAAAAGGTCCTTTCGCCCGAAGAAAAGAAAAAGCGTACCAAAAAAGCGCTGATTATCACGGCAAGCGTCGTGCTTGTCCTTGCGATATTCTTCGGCGGTTGCGCGATAAGTTCGGCTGTCGGCACGAAGTCGCTTATCAAGCAAGGGCAGAGTTTTGATAAAGTCGAATATACCGAGGAGCACAAGCAGATTGTGCCTACTTTCGACAAGGAACTCGGCTATTACGTGTTTGAAAAAGAGGACGGGCGCGACTTCAAGGTGTTGCAGTTCACCGACGTCCATATCGGCGGCGGCGCGTTTTCGCACAAAAAGGACGCGTGGGCAATGAACGCCGTCGCGACGATGATCCGCGCGGAGAAACCCGACTTTGTCGTGGTCACGGGCGACATCGCGTATCCCGTACCTTTCCAGTCGGGCACGTTCAACAACAAAAACGCCACGATGATTTTCGCGGAAATGATGGAAACCCTCGGCGTGTACTGGACGTTCGCGTTCGGCAACCACGACACCGAGTATTACAGCCGTTATTCGCGCGTGGATATCTGCAACTATTATAAGGAAAGAAACTTTAAGTACTGCTTGTTCGACGCGGGCGTTTGCGACGAAAAGGACTATATCGGCGACGACGCAATGGGCTTCGGCAACAATATGTTCGTGGTCAAAAATCCGGACGGCAGCATCAATCAGGCGCTCGTAACGTTTGACAGCCACAGCTATATCGACGGAGACTACTTCGGCGCGGCGTGGAAATACGACAATATCCACCAGTGCCAGGTCGATTGGTATGTGAGAGAAATTCAAAAACTTAAAGCGGCAAACAAAAATAAACCCGTCAACAACCTTGTGTTCTTCCACATTCCGCTGCGCGAATACCGCGACGCCTGGGCGAACGTTATCGACAAACTCGGCGACGGTAAAACACCGAACGGTGGCGATAAATTTGTATCTGACCGCGGCACGACCGAGTTTATCTACGGTACGATGGGCGAAAACAACAAAACCAAAAACGGTCAGCGCACCTATGGCGTCTTCTGCGGAATGCGTACGGACGAACTGTTTGAGGCAGGGCTTGAAAACGATATGCAGGGTGTCTTCTGCGGTCACGACCACTACAACAACTTCTCCGTAAACTACACGCCGAAGGGCGCAACCCGCTCGATCCGTCTGACGTACGGCATGTCCATCGACTACCTCGCCTACGTCAGCGTCAGAGACCACGCACAACGCGGTTGCACGCAAATCTTGCTGAAAGCCGATAACTCCTTTGAATGCGCCCCCAAGAACTACTATAAGGACTACAACGTGACTCCCGAAAAACCCGAAAGGAAGAAATAATCCGCTTCCAATCCAACCAAAAACGGATATAAAAACAAACCCCTTCGCGATTAGCGAAGGGGTTTGTTTTATGATTTTATTTTGTCGTTATTAAATCGAAACCGTCCCGTCCGTGCAAACAACTTCCGTCGCCGGCACGTTGTTATTCCAATAATCACCTTTTGATATGGCGTTCCATTGTGCTTTTGTTCCTTTAAAAGTAATGCTCGTAAGCCCGGTGCAATTATAGAAAGTAGAAGAGCCGATGCTCGTCACGCCGTTGCCAATGGTCACGCTCGTAAGTCCGGTGCAACCCTCGAAGGCAGAGCTGTCGATGCTCGTCACGCTGTCGGGGATCGTTATGCTCGTAAGCCCCGTACAACCGGAAAAGGCAGAATTGCCGATAGTTGTTACGCTGTTCGGGATTGTTATGCTCGTAAGCCCGGTGCAATTATAGAAGGCATAATCGCCGATGCTCGTCACTCTGTTCGGGATTGTGATGCTCGAAAGCCCGGTGCATCCATAGAAGGCATTATCGCCGATGCTCGTCACACCGTTGCCGATTGTCACGCTCGTAAGTCCCGTGCAACCATTGAATGCAAACGCGCCGATGTACGTCACGCTGTCGGGGATTGTTACGCTTGTAAGTCCCGTGCAACCATCGAATGCAAACGCGTTGATGTACGTCACGCTATCGGGGATCGTAATGTTTGTAAGTCCACTGCATTCAGAGAAAGTCGCAACGCCGATACTCGTCACGCTATCGGGGATCGTAATGTTTGTAAGTCCACTGCATCCAGAGAAAGTCCCAACGCCGATACTCGTCACGCTATCGGGAATTGTTATATTCGCAAGTCCACTGCAACCATCGAATGCATCTGAGGCTATCCCCAACGTTCCGTTCTTTAACGTTATTGAAGTATTATTCGGCATGGTTCCTTTATATTTGTACAAGACCTTGCCCGCATACACCAGTCCATTCGGTCGATTATTATACCAAGCCGTATCATAAAAGGCATCATAGCCGATACTCGTAACACTGTCGGGGATATTTATATTTGAAAGCGCGGTGCAATTATAGAAAGCATAGTTAGGAATAGTCGTTACATTAGCCCCAATATTTACGGTTGTAATGTTATAGCATTGTTCAAATGCATAACGAGTGTAATAGCCTGCACCATAGCAGTTGACAGCATTCCAATAAATCGTCGTCAAACCAATACAATAATAAAAAGCATTGCCTCCGATGTTTGTCACTCCCTTTGGAATCGTTATTTGCGTAAGTCCTTGGCAATAATAAAAAGCAGAACCACCTATTTTCGTCACGCTGTCGGGAATCGTAATGCTTGTCAAATCACTAAATCCGTAAAACGCATAATCATTGATTGCCGTGATGTATTCCGGCAAAACGAGATTCGTTTCCGTACCGCGATATGCAACAAGAATTTTTTCATCTTCGTCGGTTAATATAACAAATCCGTTTTCATCGATTGAAAGTTTACTGCCGCCTTCTTTTTTGTAAATATTAAGTGCGTATTTAGCATCATAATACGGTCCCGACGACGCGCCATTATGCAATATAACGAACGACGATTTGTTATATATTTCAACAAGTCTATAACAACTATCAAACGCATATTTCCCGATACTGTTCACGGATTTTCCTATTGTTACGTTTGTTAAATTTACGCATCTGTAAAAGGCGTTATCACTGATACTCTTAACTTTGTCAGGTATTGTAATACTCGTAAGTCCACTACAACCACGGAAGGCATCTTTGCCGATGCTTGTTACACCGTTACCGATTATTACATTCGCAAGGACGGAACAGTCTTCAAAAGTGCCTTCATTGATACTTGTTACGCTATTGCCGATTGTCACACTCGCAAGACTTTCACAATAACGAAAAGCATATCTCCCGATGCTCGTTACATTGTCGGGAATTACCACGCTCGTAAGTCCCTTGCACCAAGCGAATGCACTGTAGCCGATGCTCAATACGCTGTCGGGAATTTTTATATTAGTAAGCCCATCACAACTGTCAAACGCAAAATCACCGATGCTTGTTACGCTGTCGGGGATTACTATATTCGTAAGCCCACGGCAATAATAGAACATATATTTTCCAATACTTGTAACGCCGTTGCCGATTGTTACGCTCGTAAGTCCGCTGCAATCCGAGAATGCTCTATCGCCGATGCTTGTTACACTGTCTGGAATTACTATGCTCGTAAGTCCCTTGCAACCGGAGAAAGCCCAATCACCGATGCTCGTTACACTGTCGGGAATTGTTATATTCATAAGACCACTGCAACTCGAAAATGCACTCTTGCCGATACTTGTCACGCTACCGTCATCGGGAATTATGCTGTTTGCACAAGCAAAAACCAATTCTTTGCCGTCTTTATCGATAATGCAATTGTTTTTACTTACGTACTTTTCATTACCTTCTTTCACAACGACACTTGTCAGTTTTGACCGGTCAAATCCTAAACCGTTTATGTCGGTCAAACTGGCTGGAATTGTTATACTTGTAATTCCCTTGCAATTCGAGAATGCATTATCGCCTATGTTTGTCACTCCGTCCGGAATTATTACGTTTGTATCTTTTCCGTTATACTTTTTAAGAGTTGTGCCTTCGATTTCAAAAATCACCACGTATGTTGCGACGAGTTTCAATCCTTTTTTGTCGTAGTTTTCAAAATCGTCCCAACTGTATACCTTACCGCTTTCATAGGTAAAATACTTATTTGTGTTTGCAATTTTCCAGCCGGTAAAGGTATAATCTTCTTTTTCTGGAATCGGTAAATACGTTTCCCAATTTCCGTATTCAATGGTTATGGTTTGCTTATCGTCCGCTAAAACCCCGCCGTCGGCGTCAAGCGTGACTTTTATGGGCGCACCGCTGATTTTTTCGCGCGAAACAGAAATGTCATGCGCAGGCATTCTCGTGTTTTCGTCGATGATAATTTCTCCGTTGTCAAAATACGAATATTTATAAATATATCCGTCGTTTTCGGTAGCCTTGATTGCGTTGTAAATCAAATCACCTTCTTTTGCGGTGAGCTCTACGGAAACGCCGTTGATGTTGATTTTATAATCCCTTATATCTTTCCAGTTTGCAAAATATGTTGCCTTTTCCCAAATACGTTGCGGGAATCTTACTCGTTTTGCATTCGGATCTTTCCAACCTTCCTCGGAAGTGTACCAACCCATGAAAACGTAGCCGTCCTTTTCAAGTTCTTCGTCCATATTGAGATATGTGCCGACCTTAACTTTTTTGACGGTTTCCTTTCCGTCGTTCATAAAAACGACTTTTGTTTTTTTCTTTAAGTTCTTAAAGTTTATCAAAGAAACGCGTTTATACGTCGTTTCGGTTTCAAATTCGTCGACAACGGTAAAGCGTTTGTTTGAAAAACCCTTAATCGTTAATTCTTCCGTAACGTCGCCGAAGTCTTCGTCCTGATAAGTAAGATAAATCGTGTTGCCTTTCTTTTTCCATTTACCTTTGTCCACGATTTCTTCGCCGGCATCTATGCTGTGCAATTCAAAATCGGAAGGACCGAAACTGATAAATTCGGCAGGATTTTTTTCGTCAATATAAATTCCTCTGATTCCGGCAAAACTTACCGAAAGCGAAATAATTAAAATAAGCGCCAATACACTTGGCAAAATTACTTTAAGCCCCCACTTTTTGAAAAATTCGCCGACCTTACCGCTCTTTATCGATGATAATTTGCTTGCGAAATTTCGCCCGTTGCTTTCGCGGTTTTCCATTTCGGCTTGCTTCTTTTCCATTTCGGCAAGACGTCGCTTCAATTCTTGCACTTCGTTGACTTCCGGCGTTTCGGGCTCGTTTGCCATTTCAACGTTTTGAACGGGCTGTCTGATTTCGTCGGTTTCTTCATCGGATTCTTTCACGCGGTAACGCGCACCGCATTTCGGGCAAGTCGCGACGCCGTTTGAAATTTCCATTTCGGTTTTACAATTCGGACACTTCATAATTCCCCCCTTTTTTTAGATGGTTTTTGAATTATGTACAGAATATGTACATTTAAGTATATATTAGTACAAAATATGTACAATGTCAATATATGAGCGTGCAAATCGGCGAAAACTTAAAATCCCTGCGGAGGTCTTTGGGGCTTACTCAACAACAGGTGGCTGACAAATTGAACATTTCCAGGGTGAATTATACCCGCTACGAAACGAACGCGTCGAACCCGGATTTTCAAACGCTTGTCGCCCTTGCCGATTTTTACGACGTCAGTCTTGACCTGATTTTCGGAAGGAAGGGATATTATCTTTGATGTTACCGTTTACCGCCTGTTTCAGGAAAATAATTCCTTAATCGACGGCACATATCAACAAAAAATACGCAATTAAAAACCGCTCCTTGAAACCAAAAGGAGCGGTTTTAATATGCAGATTCGATATTTATTCTTGCATATTTGTGTTATTAACATCGTTTTCCGACGAAACGGTGTTGTCCGGTGAATCGGGGGTGTCGTTTGACATGGGGATTTTACGAAACAGGGTGCGGAAAGACAGCGTCTTGTAGGCGCGGGACAATCTGTCGAAACTTTCCTTGTTTGCAAGTCGCCAGATACCAAGGACGATTCCCACCAGCAATGCCGCAATCGCAATGCCGACAAGCGCGCCGATAAAGTCGGTGAGAACGTCGACGATTGAACAAAATCGTCCCGGCGTTAAATACTGAATACCCTCGCTGACGCCCGCATAAATAAACGCCAGAACGGGGCTTAACACCGCGCAAAGCCACTTATGTTTGCACAGCAAAAACAGCGTGCCGAAAATGCCGAATCCGAGCAATGCGGAAAGCCCGCCGTGCCCCAGAAACTTGCGGACGAACTCATAACTGTCCGAAAACAACTTGACCTCGATGGTCTTTTCTTCGCTGAAACTCGGGTCGATTGTGCTTGTGCAGCGGATAACCACCTTGCCAAACCTGTTCGATTTCAGCAAACCGTCTTCCGTGATCGTTGCTTTCCCGCTGACGACTTCCCACGTGAAGCACTTTGAAAACGCCCACGGCTCGTGCACCGCCTTATATTCATATGTATTATTCGGCGAAATGACGTCGGGACCGATGATATCGATGCCGGTCGGCTCGGGATACGCAACGTTTACCGACACTTTTTGACTGTAACCGTTGTACGGCGAAGTATAAGTCAACTCGGCTGTCCCGACGCCGACGATTGCAAGATATCCGTAATTCACGCGGACGACGTCGGTGTTGTCGGACGTGACGATGAAATCGCCGACGCTTCCCATCGGTTCGACCTTTTCGATTATACTGCCGATTTTTGTCGAAACAATGCCGTAAGTAAACGTCGGGTTGCCGTTATTCTTAAAGACGATATTCGTCGGTGCTTTAAAGGTTTCGTCTTCATCAACCGTGATTGTCGCCTTTGCTTGTTTGTTATTCTTTTTGAACGTTGCGATGATGGTTGCCGTGCCGCGTTTCAGCGCGAAAAACTTGTCCTGATGAACCTTAACGACGCTTTCGCCCTCCTTATCCACCGTGTATGTTGCGGCGGAAGTATCCAACTTTCCCCCGTTCAGTTTTGCAATCGCCGACGTGCCGACTGTTAACGTTAAATTGCCCAGTGCGTGCTCGGTATCTTCGGGAAACTCCCCATAACAACCAATCGTTACCCGGTCATAAACCGAACTGTCGCTTTTCAGGGTAACCAGAATGCTCGCTTCGCCCTTTTTGTGACAGGTGATTTCGCCGTTTTCGTCAACGCTGATTACGTCGGGATTTTTGGACTCAAACGTTACGTCCCTGTCAAGCGTTTCGGCAGGCGCGAACCAGACTTTTAACTTCTCTTTGTCCCCGTTATACAAATATTTCGTTCCGCTTCGCGAGGCGTAAACTTGCTGCGTGACAAGCTTTTCGGCGAACTTTGCGGACAGTCCGTATTTTGAATCTATTTTGTCGGTCGCTTCCTGCGTGTCAGCTTTGCTTTTGCCCTGTGGAGTCGCCGACGCTCCCCAAATTCCGCACCACAAAACCACCGTGCAGACGAGAGCAATCGTTGCAAGGACTTTGAGCCCTATCATATATTTTCTGTCTTGTTGAAACATAAAAATCTTTCCTCTTTGAAAATATTATACAAAATACTCCGCGATTTTGCAACGAACGGATATAAAAAACGTCATATTTTCTCATTTTTCCGCAAAATTTGCACGCTTTCGGGATTTCCGTCAACGGAATACAATTTTTCGGAATTTTTATTGAAAATTTATGTATATTGATATAGAATAAGATTAAAGAATAAACATATGCACTTCGAAAAAGGACAAGTTATGAATAAAAACTTCAAAAAAATATTGGCGATTGCTTTGACGTTGACGATACTTATTGTGTCGGTCGTCACCCTTTCGGGCTGCAACTTTTTCAGAAAAAACAATATAAACGACTTTGCAAACGAATTGTTCCCGTCGCTGTTTGCAAACGACGCGATGAGCGCGAACTTCTTCTTTGAGGACGCGGACACCGCGCTCGGTCTCACGCCAAAGGCTGCGCTTCCCCGCCCGTCGTCGAAGGAAGATTACGACGCGGCGTATTCGTCATACAAAATGCAAGCCGCCCTTATGGCGTACACCTATCGTTACAGCAAAATGAACGATGCCGACAAGGATTTGTTCACGTTTTTGCAATACTTTTTCATTCAGGAATCGAAACTTGCGGGCTCGTACTATATGCAGGACAGCTATATCGGCGGATATTCGGGCATGCAGGCGAGTCTCCCGGTATACCTTACCGAATACAAGCTCCGCGACGAACAGGACGTAAAGGACTATATCTTCCTGATGAACGACACGGCGTCGGCGTTTCCCGAATACGTGAATTACGAAATCGACTGCATTAAAAACGGATTCTCGAAGCACCGCATAAATCTCTTTTACGCGGTTGAACAAACGGGCAATTTCACGGGCGCGCACATTCTTAACACAAGGGAAGAAATTATCGCAAGCGGCGTTTCGGAAGACAACATTTCGATTTACGACTATATGAACTGCGAGGACGTCAATCCCGACGATTATGCAACCGACGATAACGTAAGGAAGAACTTCGTTTACAAAAATATGATTCAAAAAATCGACGGCTGTTCATTCTTGTCGGACGACCAGAAAACCGCATATAAAACGCAGGCAACCGAAGGTATCCGTACGATGATTAAGGCGTACGTCAGACTCGGCAACGACCTGAAACATATCTTCTCCGATCCTGCCCTCGGCACGCTTATAGAAAGGGTTTCGGGCGGATACGCATCCTACGGCGAAACGGGCAAAAACTATTACGCCGCCCTGTTCCAGTCATCGACAGGCACGCGCGATACGATTGCGTCCGCCGCACAAAGACTTATGACCGAGTTCAACAAAACGATTGCGGAAATCGAAGAAATCCGCGCAAAACTTGTCGCGCTCGGCATTAAGGAAGAAGACATCGACAAGGAAGTCGTGAACGCCTTTAACAACGACGATTGGTCGGAAAACGCACTTTATGATACGATTGACACGCTTAAAGGCTTGCTTTCGCCGACATTCCCCGAGTTTTCAACTACGGCAGGAAAGGTAACGCTCAAAGTCGTGGACGAAAGTATGAAGGATAACTTCGCGCCCGCCGCGTACTTCGTGTCGCCCCTTGACAACAAGTCGTCGGACGAAACGATTATCATCAACAACTGGGACAGCACGGGTTATCTGTCATACGATTTACTGTCGCACGAAGGAATCCCCGGTCACCTTTATCAGTACAATTACCTGAAAAACAGCAATCAGCACAACGTCGTGAAAGTGCTTTGCCCCACCGCATATAAGGAAGGCTGGGCAACCTACGCCGAACATTACGCCGCAAATCTTTACGGCACGACGGACAGCAAAGACAACCTTATTATGCGCTACCGCGTGAAAAAAGTTCTGGCGCAAGGATACCTTCGCGTGCTTGTCGATATGAAAGTCAATTACGACGGCGTTTCTGCAAAAGACATCGAAACCTGGCTCACCGACACCGTGAAGCTTAATGATCACGCATACTTTCTGAATTCTTCCGCACAGGATCCGTCCGACCGCAAAAAGCTCGTTTACAAGGAAAGCACGATTTCCGACTTCGCGACAAACCTTTATTTCGACGCGATTATGCAGCCCGCAAACGCCGCAACCTATTACTACGGCTACATTCAGGTTACCGACGTCATAAACGGGCTGACGAAAAAAGGATACTCCTTATACGACGCGCACAAAGCGTTTCTCGACGCGCCCTATACTTTTACGCAGATAAAGGAAAAGTACGGCCTGTAAATAATTGACAAAAAAAGTCATAAATGCTAAAATTCCTTACGAAAAAGTTAATTTGAAATAATTTTTTGTATATAGGAGACAATATGAAATCAGTTACCTTAAATCTCGGTACAGCAGAGAGCGTCAAACATTTCGTAAACGTCACGAATAAGTTTGACTACGATATGGATTTGAGAAGCGGCCGTCACGTTGTGGATGCAAAGTCGATACTCGGCATATTCAGCCTTGACCTGTCCACCCCGGTGGTGCTGGAAGTATTCAGCGACAACTGCGCGGACCTTATCGAAGCACTCGGACCCTTTATCGAATAATCAATTGTCACACAAAAAAGACGCCGACCACGGCGTCTTTTTTTTTATACAGTATCCCTTCCGGGATATGCGTCGCACACTGCGCTTTTGAAATCGCATTATCGCAAGCGATAACGCTCACTCTTTTGCTTGTGTGCGCCTTTCCCCAAAAGTACAAAAGTATCTTTTGGGGGTCCCCTGTTTATGCTCGCAATGACATAGTACTTCGTACGGAATGAACCGAGTATAGGGTGCCTCGCAATGATATAAGTAAAAAGAGTTCACACAAGATACTGTGTGAAAATATTTTCGAATTTTTATATTTTTTACGTTCAGGTAGGAGGAGATTATGAAACGTACACCTTATTGTGAAATTCTGCAAGAATACGGCGGAAAGTTCGTTGATTTTGCAGGTTTTGAGATGCCGGTGCAATTTGAAGGGATTTTGCACGAGCACAAAGCCGTCCGCGAAAACGTCGGTCTGTTTGACGTGTCGCACATGGGCGAAATAATGTTGAGGGGAAAGGGCGCGCTCGATACAATACAGCGTCTTTTCACAAACGATTACACCACGTTGAAAAGCGGTCGCGTCCGGTATTCGCTGATGCTTAATGACGAAGGCGGGGTGGTTGACGACGTGCTTGTTTATTGTTTGTCCCCGGAACTTTATTTCGTATGCGTCAACGCGTCGAACGTCGAAAAAGATTTCAAGTGGATTTCGGCAAATCTTTTGCCCGACACCGTCGCCGAAGACGTTTCGGAAAACACCGCGCAACTTGCGATTCAGGGGCCGAACGCGATTAAAGTAATAAGGAAAATTTTTAAGGAAGAAGACATTCCCGAAAAGAACTATTCGTTTACGTTGGTTGACGGGCTGCTGAATTCCGCCGTAATGCTGTCGCGCACGGGTTACACCGCGGAAGACGGCTTTGAAATTTACTGCGCCTGCAACGACGCAGTGAGACTTTTTGACATCGTACACGAAGCGGGCAAGGAATTCGATATGGCGCTTTGCGGGCTCGGAGCACGTGATACGTTGCGTTTGGAAGGCGCGATGCCGCTGTACGGTCATGAAATGGACGACGAAACCCTCGCATCCGAAATCGGACTTAATATGTTCATAAAACTCGATAAACCCGATTTTATCGGAAAAGCCGCGTTGCTTGAAAAGGCACCGACCAAACAAAGGCTGGGAATCGAGCTTATCGACCGCGGTATTGCGAGAGAACACTCTGACGTATATGCGGGCGATAAACTTGTGGGATACGTTACGTCCGGCACCATGTCGCCCACGCTCGGAAAAGCGATTGCAATGATAAGAGTCGATAAGGATATCGACACGTCCGATTTATCGGTTGACGTTCGCGGAAGAAGACTGAAAGCAAAGGTCGTACCCCTTCCGTTTTATAAAAGACAAAAATAACAGGAGTAAATTATGGAAATCAAACAAAACTTAAAGTATCTCGAATCACACGAATGGGCAGACGTTAACGGCAACAAGGTCAAAGTCGGCATCACCGATTTTGCACAGAACGAACTTGGAGATATCGTTTTCGTGGAACTTCCTTCCGTCGGCGAAAAAGTCGTCAAGGACAAGGAATTTGCAAACGTGGAATCCGTAAAAGCGGTTTCGCCCGTCGTGAGCCCCGTTACCGGCACAGTGATTGCGGTCAACGGCGCGCTTGAAGATTCGCCGGAACTTATCAACGAAGACGCTTTCGGCGCATGGTTTATCGAAGTCGAGGCGGAAAGCCTGTCCGAAAACCTTATCGACGCGGCGGCTTATGCGGAAATCGCAAAATAAACGGGAGATTTTATGAGTAGTTACGTTCCCAATACTTTTGAAGACCGCGCCGCCATGCTTGAAAAAATCGGTGTGAAGTCGATTGCGGATTTGTTCGACGTGCCGAAAGGGTGCGAGGCGGATCTCAATCTTCCCGCGGGGAAATCTCCGCTCGAAGTCGAAAGGATAATCAACGCGCTTGGTGCGAAAAATAAGGTGTTCAGGACAATGTTTCTGGGCGCGGGCGCATACAACCATTATATTCCGCCCGTCGTGTCGGAGCTTGCCGCAAGGGAAGAATTCGTCACCGCATACACGCCGTATCAGGCGGAAATGAGCCAGGGCATATTGCAGTCCATTTTCGAATACCAGACCGAAATCGCAAACCTTACCGGCATGGACGCGTCGAACGCGTCGCACTACGACGGCGCAACCGCAACTGCGGACGGTATCCTAATGTGCATGGGCGCAAAGACGAAAGCGGTTTTGTCCGACGCGCTTAATCCGGAATACAAGGCGGTCGTCAGAACTTATCTTGTGCCGCACGGTATCGAGGTTGTTTTTGCACCGACGAAAAACGGCGTTACTGATTTGGACGCTCTTAAAACGCTTATCGACGACGAAGTCGGCGCGGTATGTATCCAGCAACCCAACTTTTTCGGGCTTATCGAAGACGCGGAAAGCGTCGGAAAAATCGCAAAGGAAAAGGGCGCGAAATTCGTGATGAGTTGTTATCCCGTCGCGCTTGCGCTTCTTAAAACCCCCGCGGAATGCGGCGCGGACGTCGCAGCGGGCGAAGGGCAACCTTTGGGGCTTCCGCTTGCTTTCGGCGGTCCGTATCTGGGCTTTTTGACCTGCCGCGAAAACCTTATGAGAAAACTCACGGGGCGCATTGTCGGCGAAACGGTCGACCACGACGGACGTCCCGCATACGTGCTTACTTTGCAGGCAAGGGAACAGCATATCCGTCGCGAAAAATCCACGTCGAGCATTTGCAGCAACGAGGCGCTTTGCGCGCTCACGTCGTCGATATATCTTGCGGCGATGGGCAAGGAAGGGCTTAAAGACGTTGCGAAACAATGCGTGTCGAAAGCGCATTATATGAAAGACGAAATCGTGAAAATCGACGGTTTCCGCCTTAAATACGACGGCGAGTTTTTCAACGAGTTTGTGATTGAATCGGACGTTGACACGTCAAAAATCGTCGATAAACTTCAAAAACGCGGCATTCTTGCGGGTTTACCGCTGAGCGACAAAGATATGCTCTGGTGCGTTACGGAGATGAACACGAAAGACGATATCGACGAAGTCGTAAACGTTCTTCGGGAGGTGAAATAATATGTTGATTTTCGATAAATCGGTATGCGGCCGTCGCGCCGTTACGCTTCCTGCACTGGACGTTCCCGAATACAATCTTGACGAAAACTTCCTCAGAAACGCGGAATTAAACCTTCCCGAAGTTGCCGAAATCGACCTTGTGCGCCATTACATAGGTTTGTCCTTAAAGGCGAAAGGCGTCGATAACGTGTTTTATCCGCTGGGAAGCTGCACGATGAAGTATAACCCGAAACTTAACGAGGTGCTTGCAAGGAATCCCGCGTTCACTTCGGTGCATCCGCTGCAACCCGCGTCCACCGTACAAGGCTCGCTCGAAGTCATGTACGACGCCGCGAAATCCCTTGCCGAAATCACGGGTATGGACGAAATATCCATTGAACCCGCGGCAGGCGCGCACGGCGAATATACGAGTTTGCAGGTAATAAGGAAGTACCATTTGTCAAGGGGCGACTCAAAGCGCAACAAGATTATCGTGCCCGACAGCGCGCACGGCACAAACCCCGCAAGCGCGGCAATGTGCGGCTTTGAAATCATCAACGTGAAAAGCGATAAGCGCGGCAACGTGGATCTCAAAGCATTGAAAGAAGCGGTCGGCGAAGACACGGCGGCGTTGATGCTCACGAATCCGAATACCCTCGGACTTCTGGACGAACATATTCTGAAAATCACTTCGATTGTCCACAAGGCGGGCGGGCTCGTGTACTACGACGGCGCAAACCTTAATGCCGTTATGGGAGTTATCCGTCCCGGTGATTTGGGTTTCGACGTGGTGCATCTCAATCTGCACAAAACCTTTTCGACTCCGCACGGCGGCGGCGGTCCCGGCTCGGGCGCAATCGGTTGCAAGAAAAAACTTGCGAAATTCTTGCCGAACCCGACCGTAGGCGTAAAACGCGGCAAATATTTCTTCAAGGACAGCCCCGACAGCATCGGGAAAGTCAAAGCGTTTTACGGCAACTTCCTTGTCGTTTTGCGCGCGTATGCGTATATCCTTACTCTTGGCAAGGAGGGCATCAGGGAAGCGTCCGAAAATGCCGTGCTCAACGCAAACTACCTGCGCGTTCTGATTGCACCGTACTTCAAGACGGCTTTCGACAGAACCTGTATGCACGAATTTGTATTAAGCCTTGAAAAGTTCCACGAAGAAACGGGCGTCAGCGCGATGGACGTTGCGAAAGCGCTCATCGACAAAGGTATTCATCCGCCGACAATGTATTTTCCGCTTATCGTTCACGAGGCGCTTATGTTTGAGCCGACCGAGACCGAAAGTCGCGAAACCTTGGAAGCGGCAGCCGATATGATGCGCGAGATTTTTGAAGAGGCAAAGGAAAACGCGGACAGCGTGAAAGCAAGCCCCGTTTCGACGCCGATATCGAGGCCGGATGAGGTGCTTGCTGCTCGCAAGCCCTGCGTAAAACGGCGATAATTCGCGATATTTTGCTTTTTCGGCAGAACCTGAAAATCCGT
>OQWA01000053.1_pt1 | contig 23577 bp, 17 predicted proteins | sample 1691581 | NCBI WGS metagenome assembly OQWA01 (sample SAMN03418264, study PRJEB22391) | human gut metagenome | biome: human-gut; feature: organic feature; material: feces | host: Homo sapiens | place: Tanzania | collected 2013-01
TCAGACTGCGTCAAGCGCAAAAGAGCGCGGAACAGTTTCTTCCGGCACAATTCCGACTTTCGTCTTTTTATATCCTTCCGGTATCTCTCCACGCCGGATTTGTTTAATTCGTTGTTTTATTTGTGGTGTCATTTTTTATCACCAAACTTCTCGCCAAATTCCATTAGTGTTTTTAATCCATCGGGATTCTTTATCAATTCAGGAAGTATTTACAAAAGTATTTGCTGATTAACTTGTTCCTGAGCAGGCGTGTTTTGTTGTTCTTTTTGAACCTCCAGGGCGTTTGCGGCTGTTTGGATTTGCATCTTCCGAAGCAATTCTTCCTCGCGTAGTCTTTCAAACAAACCATTTGGACAATATGCTTGCTTGATGTCATCCCAATGAATATTTTTCAAGTTTAAAGCTTTTGCCATTTCTTCAAGAAGCTTTAAGTGCTTATCAGCAGTATTTGGATTTATTTCCGGTCGTTTTGCAGCTTCATTTAAGAAATCAGAATATGCACGTCTAACATTCTCGTCCTTATAAAACACCACATCAATAGAATTTAACGCGTGTACGCTTGGCTCTGCAACTATCATATATCTGTAAGCCATTAGCGTTTCAAATATTTTCATCTTACTTTTGCGAACCGCAGCCCTTCCTTGCCACCAAATAGTTACAAGAGTCGCGAACAAACCAGAAATCAATGCTGTTACAATTACAAAAAAAACATTGTCCATACTATATTTCCTCCTTCACAGTCCCAACTCTTCCATATATTTCTTCATTTGTGCCTGCACCACGGCAAGCTCCGCTTCAATATCCGCAATGTTCTTCTGTACTTGGTCGATATCGATCAGCTCTTCCTCTTCGAAGGTATCAACGTAGCGCGGAATATTCAGGTTGTAGTCGTTGTCCCGGATCTCCTGCAAGGTTGCCACGTGGCTGAACTTATCTTCATCATTGTAGGAAAGATCTGTCTTATATGCCTTGTATGTATCGACGATCTTCTGAACGTCCTCGTCGCGCAGACGTTTGCTTAACCTTTCGTTTGAGATAGATTCCGACATAATTTTTCCCTCGATATTTATGACATAATATATATTACACTAAGTGAGTTTCAAAGTCAATATATGCGCCGTCGAAAAGGTTTACGTTTTTTATATACGGCGGCGGATAAGGCTGTCTGTTTTGCCGAAAAAACCGGCGGTTCTTTGGCGCAAACCGAACGATTATTCTTTTTTTTCGTGAAAATCGTTTTCTTTTTTGCATTTAGATGATATAATTCTCGTATAATCTTAATCAGGAGGAATAAAATGAACGGATTAACTAAATTCGGTTACAGAGTATTCCAGAAATCCATGTGGGTTGCAATGTGGTTCTTGCCGTGGCATCAGAACAAAGGCACACTTTCGGGCGCAGGTTCAATCAAACAACTTCCCAAATGGATCAAGGAAAAAGAAGGTTGCACCAGCGCGCTTATCGTTACCGACGGCGGCTTGTACAAACTCGGTATTGCCGACCCCATTAAAGAAGCTTTTGAAAAAGAAGGAATGAAGGCTGTCATTTACCATGACGTAGTGCCCAATCCCACCATCACCAACATCGAAGACGGTCTTCGCATTTACAAGGAAAACAATTGCGACGTCATCATCGCTCTCGGCGGCGGTTCTCCCATGGACTGTGCAAAAGGCATCGGCGCACGCGTCATGCTTCCCAAAAAATCGGTACCCCAACTTAAAGGCGTGCTGAAAGTTACTTTGGGCAAACCTTTCGGAAAACTTCCCCCGCTCGTCGCGATTCCCACGACGTCCGGCACAGGTTCGGAAGCAACTCTTGCCGCTGTTATCAGCAATCCCGATACGCACGAAAAATACCCCATTAACGACCCGAAGATTATACCGCGGTATATCGTGATGGATCCCGAACTTACAATCGGTCTGCCCCCTCACATTACTTCCACCACCGGTATGGACGCTTTGACTCACGCAGTCGAAGGTTACATCGGCGGCGAAAACACCGCACAAACCAAAAAGGACAGCGTCGAGGCAGTTCAACTTATCCATAAGTATCTGAAAGAGGCTTACGACCACGGCGACAACCTTGAAGCAAGAAACAAAATGCAATACGCTTCGTTCATCGCAGGTCGCGCGTTCACCCGTTCCTACGTCGGATACGTACACGCAATCGCGCATACGCTCGGCGGACACTACGGCGTGCCTCACGGTCTTGCAAACGCGGTTATCCTTCCCTACGTTCTCGAAGCATACGGAAAGAGCGCGCATAAGAAACTTGCCCGCCTTGCAGACTGCATCGGTATCCAAGGCAAAGACGACGCCGAAAAAGCAAACGCTTTCATTCAGTGGATCAGGGATATGAACTCTTCCATGAACATTCCCGACAAAATCCGCGCGAAAGACGGCAGCCAGCTCATTAAGGAAGAAGACCTTGCCGACTGCATCACGAAAGCCCTGCACGAAGCCAACCCCTTGTATCCCTGCCCGCAAATCTGGGACAGAAAGGAAGTCGAGGCGATTTTCAGAAAGATTATGTAATCTTCAAAAAAAACAACCACCGCGGAAAAATCCCGGTGGTTTTTTTATGCTTTTTTTGATTATTTTCGTTTGAGAGTGTTGAGATAATCCTTTTGCGACTTATCAATTCTGAAACTTTCGCGCGCCTTTTGCAAAGCCTTGTTGTGCGTCCATACGTCCAGGACGTTACTTTTTATCACGTCAAGAGTTTTGTCGGGAAATTTACAAAGCGCAGTCGCCATAAGCCAGGCAACCGCCATCTTTACGTAATATTTATCACTTATTACGCTTGACGAAAGCGCAAGCACGCGGTCGATATATTCGTCGGTGAGATAATACGTCATCATCGCGACGATTGCAAAGCGCAGGTCGTATTCCTTATCGCTTTCAAGATATTCCGTCAGATAATCAAACCATTTTTCGCGGTCTTTCCCGATGAACTTGCACCTTGCGACGAACATATCGCAATTCGCCCAGTTGTCAATTGCGGCAACGACGTTCCTTACATCCGCCCTTTTCGTTTCGTCGTCGGTTTTAAGCTTTGCAACGACGAAACTTTTTATCAAAAGTTCTTCGTACACGTCATCGGAAAGCGAACCGATGACGATGCGTACGTCGCCGTATTTCCCCGCCGCGATATCTTTTGCGACGCTTTCGACAAAAGGCGTTTTAAGCCCGATTATCGCCTTTTTCGTCGGTATAAGTTTTGCGCTGAACGCTCTGGTTTTTTCGTCCGCGCCGTTATAAATCGTATCTTTCGGCGTCATATCAGATTGTCTTGTCAGTGTCGGTTTTTATGAAGTCCGATTCGTTGTCGTCGGTGCTATATAACTTTACTTTTTCATTGGGATTTATCGGCGGAAGTTTGCCGCCGTTTTCTTCCTTCTTATAAGACAGCCTCAAAAGAAGCGGCGTGATAAGCGACGTCACAAGAATAAGTATGAGAACGAACGGCATAATGCTTGGATTGACCATATCGTAGTCGATGCCCTTTTGCGTGCAGACAAGCACGACTTCCGCGCGCACCATCATACCGATACCCACGCGGTAACTGTCTTTTATTCCGTATCCGCAAATCAACCCGCCAAGACCGCAACCGACAACTTTTCCAAGTATTCCTGCCGCAACGAATGCAAAGCCAAATCCCACAAAAGCGGGGTTAAAGTGGTCAAAATTAAGGTTTATCCCTATGTTTGCGAAAAATGCGGGCGCGAAAATCATATAATTGCTGATTTCGATACGGCGGTCGACGTACGTCCTGTCGGCAATGCCCGAAAGCATAAGTCCCGCAACGTAAGCACCCGTAATATCAGCAATTCCAAAGAGTTTTTCCGCGGCGTAAGCGAACACGAAACACACCACGACGCAAAGAATCGGGATACGTCTTGTGTGCGGATATCTTAAATCTATGCGGCGGATTATGAACAACGCGACGTAGCCCATCGGTATCGCCATTGCAAAGAATGCGATAAGTTTTGCGACGACAACCCAGACGTCCGCGGTGTTCCCGCTTTTGTCAAGGCTGATCATAAGCGACAGCAAAACAATGCCGATTATGTCGTCCAGAATCGCCGCGCTGACAATCGACGTGCCGACGCGCGTTTGCAGTTTTCCCAGCTCTTTAAGCGCGGCAACGGTAATGCTGACCGACGTCGCCGCAAGTATCGTGCCGTAAAACAGGTTGGAAAGAATCTGTGAGCGCGACACGTGAAATCCGCCGTTGAACGCGCTTGCAACCAGAAATCCGAACAGCAACGGAAACGCCACGCCGAGAGTCGTGATGACAACCGACGCTGCCCCCGTGGATTTGAATTGTTTCAGGTCGGTTTCTATCCCCGCCGAAAACATTATGAAAATTACGCCGATTTTTGCAAGGAAAGAAATGCCTTCCATTGCGGTGGCGTTGAATATCGTTTGTCCCGGGATAAACTTGATAAGCCCCAAAAGTATGCCCGCAAGCAACATCCCCACAACCTGCGGCAGCCCGAGTTTTTTGAACAGAATCGACATAAACTTGGACAAAAGCAGTATGAGCGCAAGCGGCAATAAGATTTCGTAATAGTTCATAAAACGGCCTCTTTTATGGTAATCTTAAATGTTATTATACTATATAACTAAATATACTTAAAGTCAATGTTTTTTGACATTTTGGACAATAAAAAACTGCCGCATATCGCGACAGTTTTCAAGCGGTTGATTATTCCGATCTCAGACACTCGACGGGATCTTTGTTTGCCGCAATCGCCGCGGGGATAATGCCCGCAATCATCGACAAGAAGAAACTTATCACGAAAAGCGAAATGGCGTAATACCAGTCAAGGTGCAACAGGTTGGGAATTTCGATGACTTTCTTAATGATCACGTTTGCGATGTAAATCAAAAGATAGCCGAAGCCGATACCCAGCGCGCCCGAAATCATACCGATTATCGAAGTTTCGGAAATGAACAGGTTGCTTACATCGAGTTTCCTTGCGCCGATACTTCTCAGAACGCCGATTTCCTTGCGCCTTTCAAGGACGGACGTATAAGTGATGATTGAAATCATTATCGACGAAACGATAAGCGACACCGCCGAAAACGCGATAAGCGCGGTGATCATGGCGTTGGTCATTTTTTCGACGTAGCCCATAATCGTTTGCAGCATGTCGGTGTATTTGATGGAGTGGTTTTCGTCCTTTACGCCGGTGTTCACCCAGGTGTACGTGCCGTCTTCGTTGCTTTCTCTGACGTAGTACTGATAATCGTCAAGGACTTTTAAGATGTTCTTTTTACCGTCGAAATTCGCCGCGTAAATCTGAATACTGTCGGGGTTATCGAGTTCGGCATATCCGAAGTTGGATTTCATATACGAAATAACTGCCTTTTTAAGGTCATCCTTTTTGTCGATGCTGCCGACAGCGTCCTTTATTATTATCGAATTATCAAGATACTCGCCCGCCTTGAACGTTTGTCCTATGGTGTCGAGCACGCTTACGAAAGCGATTAGCCCGCTATCCACGCTGTAAACAAGGTTGCCGTCCTCGATTTTTGCAACCGTACCATCGCTCATGACCTGATATTTACCTTTTGTTTTGTCGTATGAGACCTTATAACAATTCATAAGCTGCGAATCAATGATACCGATACTCTGGCAACGCTCGACAAGCGCCTCGATAACGGCGTGGGGATATCCGACAACGCCCTGAATTGCCGAAGCAGACGCGTTTTTGTTGGGACGTACAACGCCCGACACTTTCATTTTGATGCCGCAGTGTCCGTCGACAAAGTCCCCGTCGTCTTTGGTGCGTAATATCTTTCTGTTTCCTTTTCCGTCTGTACCAAAGCTTATATACGAATTTTTAATAACGCCTTTTTCCACGTCGAAGTAGTCGCTGTCGCAAAGGACCGCATATTCGATGCCAAGCAGTTCTTCTTCCGTGAAGTTCCTGTCATAGAATCCGTTGCCGCTTTTCGTCCCGCCGAACATATCCTTGACCTCGGACGGGTGTACAAGACCTGCCGCAAACAGCATAAAGTCCTGAATCTTGTTGTATTCGTCGACTTTCAACACGCAGTCGAAAACTTTGTATTCCTTGCCGTCTTCGACTTCGATACGCCCTTGTTTTGCGTCTTCGGGCCATGCGCCCGCAAGGACGTCGTATTGCTGTTCAAGAATTTTTTGGTTGGAAATAAGTTCCGAGAACACGCTGAATTTGTCAAGATATCCGCTGAATTCGCCCAGCATATCTCTGAATGTGCTTGTAAAGCCCACGGATTCCATCATCGGCTCCATAGAGTCGGCAAACGGGTTAATTTTGGTATAAGGGATATCGGACAAGGCGGTATCCTTATCCGCATAAATCGGCTTTTTATTTTCTCCTTCGCCGGAAAAACCCGTAACATATTTTATTTCACCGGTGGCAGAATCCCTGACGGGGATACGCCTGTAAACATTAAGGCTTGACGAATAAACGTATTTTACGTAGCCGTCGGTATCTTTAAGCCCGATGTCGGGATCGTCAAGATACGACTTGATTTCTTTAAGGTCGTTTTCAAAAAACAGCGTTCTGTTGTTCAAAAACTGACCAATGTTTCCGATATCTGTCAACAGATTTCCGGCAACGGGATTTATGCCGATGGTTGCGCCGGAAGGGAATTTTTGCCCTTCGCTCTTCGCCATAAGCATGTTGGCAAGTTCCATAAGATCGGCGCCGCTATCGCTGATTTCAAGGGGGTAAAGAGAAAGCGCGCTTTCTTCGGTCTGACGGATATATTTATTCACGCCCGAAGACAACGCCAGAACAAGCGCAATACCGATAATGCCGATACTGCCCGCAAACGAAGTAAGGAAAGTGCGCCATTTTTTGCTGTAAAGGTTTTTGGCGGATATGCTTATCGTCATCGCGCTGCCCATGGAAACCTTGCGCTCTTCCCGTCTTTCGTGTCTTATCTGCTGATATGTTTTTTTGATGCGCTGACGAATGGTTTTCTTTTTGGGCAGAGGTTCGCCTGATTCGTCAAGGACGACTTCTTCCTCCTCGACGTCGTCGGGATCGATAAGCGGATCGGTGTCGTCAACGACTTTTCCGTCGACGATTCTGACCGTTCTCGTGCTGTATTCCGCCGCAAGGTCGGCGTTGTGCGACACCATGATGACAAGGCGGTCTTTGGCAACTTCCTTCAACAGGTTCATTACCATTTTGCCGCTTTCCGTGTCAAGCGCGCCTGTGGGTTCGTCCGCGAGAATTATCGCGGGATTGTTGACAAGCGCCCTTGCGATCGCAACCCTTTGCATTTGTCCGCCCGACAGCTGGTTGGGTTTTTTATACGCCTGATCTTCCAGCCCGACCTTCCTTAATGCTTCGAGAGCAATTGCCTCGCATTCTTCCTTTTTGCGCCCCGCAAGCGTCAAAGCAAGCTCGACGTTGGAAAGCACGTTGAGGTGCGGGATAAGGTTGTAGCTTTGGAAAACAAAGCCGATTTGTTTATTGCGATATCTGTCCCAATCTCTGTCGTCGAAGTCCTTCGTCGACTTTCCGTTGATAATGATGTCGCCGTCGGTGTATCTGTCAAGACCGCCGATAATGTTCAGTAACGTGGTTTTGCCGCAGCCGCTTTGTCCCAGAATCGTGACAAATTCGCACTCGCGGAAGTTCAAGGTGATGCCTTTCAAAACGTGAACCGTGTTCTGTTTTGTGACGTAATCCTTGGTAATGTGTTTTAATTTAAGCATTAAACGCTCCTTTTGTAGATAAAGTATTAAAAAAATACGTATCTATTTTATCAAATATGGCGTATGGTGTCAAGAAATTACATAAAAGCGACGTTTTTGGACAAACGTACGGTTTCGCCTCGTAATTGCTTGAAAAATACATTCCCATTATGTTATAATCATACGGTAAGAGGTTAAATTATGCTTAAAAATTCAAAAGAACGTTCGGGCTTTGCCCTTGTATGGTTTTTGTTTTCAATCGCGTACACCGTCGTGCTGCTCGGCACGGGATACAATTTTCTTGCCCCGTTTGCGGCGGCGATTGCGGCGGTTACCGCGCTTATCGTGTTTATCCGCGCGCTGTTCAACAAAAAGTTTGAGCCGCTTTTCGTCGTCTCGTACGCTTATATGATTCTTGAATTGTTCGTGTATTTCCTTTTCTGGGGCGCGGACGAGTTCGGCAAAGTCGTGTGGTATAATCTTATTTTGTCCGCGTTGCCGCTTTTCTCGGGACTTATGCTTTACGCGCTTGACAAGAAACTTCCCGACGGCACTCTTAAACGCTTTGCGACGGCGGCGTTGTCCCTTGCGATGACGGCGACTTCTTTGTGCTACGTCTTTTATATGTCTTTGAGAATCCGTCCGACCGTCGAAAGTTTGCAGGCGGGACACGACGCATACCTTAAAGAACTGTCAAAAACACAAGCCGACGCCAACGCGCCCAACGTCCTTATCATACTTATGGACGATATGGCGTACTCGGACATTTCGGCATACAGCTATCTCGGTAAAGCAAACGCCACCATTCAGACGCCCAACATCGACTCCCTTGCAGAAGGCGGAAAGTATGCGGCGGAAAACGGAATTTTTATGGAAAACTTTTACGCTTCCGCACCCGTATGCACCCCGTCAAGGTTCAGTCTTCTTACCGGTCGTTACGCCACGCGCGGCTATATCGACAACGTTATTTTCCCGACGCCTTGCGACAGCGATCCGTACTCAATCACCCACTTTATCAATCCATATCAGTTCTTAAACAACGTGGACGGTATTTTGGGCGACGAAATCACCATTGCCGAAGCGTTGAAAGCGGTCGGCTACGACACGTCGTGCATCGGAAAGTGGAACCTTGGCGACTATGGCGAATATCTCCCCACGAATCAGGGCTTCGATTACTTCTACGGCAGCTATTACGTCAACGATATGACGCCTTATAACTGGGTGCGCGAGGTCGGGGGCAAAGCCGAAGAAGTGCGTACTCACGCCGAAAATCTTGATCAGTCCGAATCCACGAAGGAATTTACCAAGGAATTGAAATCCACACTCGAAAAATCAATCGACAGCGGCAATAAGTTCTTCTCGTTTTACGCGACGCCGTGGCCGCATTACCCCATTTTCTCGGACAATAACGGCAACGGAAAAGGCGACACCACCGACGACAGTTACGTCGACTGCATCGAAGAATTCGACAAGTCGCTTGGCGAAATTTTCGATATGCTTGAAAACAAAGGCGTCTTTGACGACACGATGATCATCTTTACGTCCGACAACGGTCCGGGGCGTGAAGGCGTGACGGGAAGTCTCCGCGGAAGGAAAAACACCACTTTCGACGGCGGCATGAAAGTCCCGATGATCGTAAGTTACCCGATGGGCGTAAGAAACGGCACGATAAAAAATATGACCGGCGGATATAAAATCGAATCGAGCGCAATGCTCACCGACCTGTTCCCGACGATATTGTCGTACGCGGGCGTGGACGTTCTCCCCTCGGATCGTATTATCGACGGCGTGAATCTGAAATCGCTTTGGAGAGGCGTCGAGGTCGCCCCCGATTCCCGAGTGCACGACGCCCTTTTCTATATGAAAAAAGGCACGGTTCAGGCCGTTCAGATGCCCGTTGAAGTCGGCGGCGTAACATACGATTTCAAGTATTATCAGAAAGTACGCACCGAAAACTCGGCGTTCATCGACCAGCAATACAAAAACTACCTTTTCAATCTCGATACAGACCCGGCGGAAGGCTATAATATCTCGATGACCTATCCCGACGTCGCCGACACCCTTTTAGAAGCGCTTAAAGATTTCAGAAAATCGTTGAAAGAAAACCGCAGGGGGATTAAGTAATGCCGCCGATTTCGATAATGATTAAGCCCGCGTCGTCAACGTGCAATATGCGGTGTAAATACTGCTTTTACAACGACGTCGCAAAAAACCGCGAAACGCCGTCGCACGGCGCAATGAGCCTTCAAACGGCGGAAACCGTCGTCAAAAAAGCGTTTGCCTATGCCGACGGAAATCCCGTCTGGTTCAACTTTCAGGGCGGCGAACCGCTGCTTGCCGGGAAAGCGTTTTTCAAGGCGACGCTTAATCTTATCTCCCGCGCAAATATCAAAAACTCGCCCGTGTTTTTGGGAATCCAGACAAACGGCACTCTCATCGACGACGAATGGTGCGAGATTTTCAAAACCAACGACTTCCTTGTCGGGCTTTCCCTTGACGGCGACGAAACCGCAAACGTAAACCGCGTGGACAAGGACGGCAACCCAACTTTTCAAAAGGTCGTCGCGGCGGCAAAACTTCTTCAAAAACACGACGTAAATTTCAATATCCTTACCGTTCTGACAAAGGAAGTCGCGATGAGAATCGGCAAGATTTATCCGTTTTTCACGTCGCAAGGCTTCAAACGGTTGCAGTTTATCCCCTGCCTGAAACCTCTTTCCGGAGAGGTCGAAAACCCCGATTTTTACCTTGACGAAAAAAGCTACGCCCTGTTTTTACTGTCTGCGTTCGCGTTGTACCAGAAAGATATGGCAAACGGCGATTACACGTCGATACGCCAGTTTGACAACTTCGTGCGACTTGCTCACTTCGAGCGCGCCGAACAGTGCGGTATGAACGGGCATTGCACGCACCAGTTCGTGATCGAATCGGACGGCAGCGTGTATCCGTGCGACTTTTATTGCACCGACGAATACCTTCTTGGCAACATTTCGGACAAAGACTTTTTCACGCTCGAACACACGAACAAAGCCGTCGAATTCATAAAAGAAAGCCTCGTCGTGGACGAGACTTGTAAATCGTGCGAATATTATATGCTTTGCAAAGGCGGCTGCAAGCGCGAAAGGCGCGACGTTGAAAAATGCAAGGCGTACAAAACCTTTTTCAGATTCGCCCTGCCTTATCTCAAAAACATGTCATAAAGACTTGCGTTTCATCACGCACAAGGTTTCGAGTTCCGCCGTTTTCGGAAACATGTTGTAAGGCGTTACCGACGCGACTTCAAAAGTATCACCAACGTACCTGACGTCGCGTTGCAAGGTTTTCGGATTGCAGGAAACGTACACGAACTTTTCGGCGCCCGACCTTATCACGGCGTCCAGCACTTCTTCGGTCGCGCCCTTTCTCGGCGGATCGATAACCACGCATATTTCGGGCTTTATGCCCGATTTTTCATTGCTTAAAATATCGTTTACGAGTTTTGGCAACACTTTCGTTGCGTCGCCGCAAATGTTTTCGACGCGCCCCGACAGCCCGTTTTTCTTCATCAAATCGTTTGCGTTTTCAACCGCTTCTTTCACGATTTCCACGCCGTAAACTTTGGCGTTTTTATTGGCTTTTGCAAGCATCGACGTAAGGATTCCTATGCCCGAATAAACGTCGACGATTACGTCCGCGTTTTTCACCGCGGCGTTTACCCCGTCGTAAAGTTTTTGTCTGACCCCGTCGTTGACCTGCAAAAACGACTTTGGCGAAAGCGTGGTTTTTATGCCGTCGATATCGACGTCTCTTTCCGCACCATATAGTTTTTTCACGTCGTCGCCCATAATGACGTTCGTGCGTTTTTCGTTGACGGACGAATACAAAACGCATTCGAAATCTTTCGACAAAACTTCAAAAAGTTCGCGCCCGTACGGCAATTCTTTCCCGTTTATCACAACCGTCGCGAACAACAGCCCGTCGACGTACCTTGCGACAAAGTGTCTGAGCAACCCTTTGCCCGTCGCCTCGTCGTAAACGGAAAGTTTTTGTTTCCTTCTTTCGTCGTTTGCCCAAATTTTCACGGCGTTTATTATTTTCGTCGCGAAATCGCCGTGCAGCATGCACCCGGACAGTGCGACCACGTCATGCGTGTTCCGCCTGAAAAAGCCAAGCGTGATTTCGCCGCCGTCGACGGTGAAAGGCATTTGCAGTTTGTTGCGGTATTCATACTCCTTGTCAAAAACCGTGTCCGAAACCCGAACGTTTATCCCCGCCTTGTTCAGCGTAGTTTGAAGGAGTTTTCGTTTCAGTTCGTTTTCGGTCGGAAAATCGACGTGCTGCAACACGCAGCCGCCGCACTCCCCGTACGTTTTGCACGGCGGAACGACGCGGCAATTTGCGGGGCGCACGATTTTCACGGCGTCCGCCTCGGCAACTCCTTTGTAAACCTTTTTGATTTTGATTTTCGCAAGGTCGCCCGCCGCCGTGTACGGCGTAAACACCGCAATATCTTCGATTTTTGAAAACCCTTTGCCGTCAAGTCCGAAGTCGGTAATTTCGGCAAGGTAAGTATCCGTAACTTTCATATTGTCAATTTTATCATACTTTTTCAAAAACGCCAACCGTTACGCGCTGCTTTAAGCGTTTTGCATTCTCGTTTCAACGCCTTTTAGTATCGTTTTGAATTCTAAATTGATGCTTATATTTGTTTTGAATTCTTTACAATAATCTATACGAGGTGTATAATATGAATATATCGGCTTTTTCTGAAAGATTAAAGGATCTGCGCATCGACGCAGGCATGACGAGCGACCAGCTCGCAAAAAAAATCGGCGTTACGAAAAGCACAATTTCGTTCTGGGAAAACGGCGTAAACGAGCCTAAGGCAAGTTACATCGTCGCGGTTGCGAAAGTGTTCAGCGTATCTTCCGACTATCTTTTGGGGCTCAAAGACACGATTTAAGAGGCAGGTATGAACAAAATCGATATAAAAACAAGAAGGACTCTTTTATGGGCGATTTTCCTTTCGGTCGGTTTCCCTTTGGGAATCGCGATGACCGTCATCGGTTTTACGAAAGGTCAGTCTTTCCGCGCGATGGGCATCGTCGGCATTATCCTTATCGTTATGGGCTTTTACGGCGCGCCGATGGTATGGATTCATTTCGGTCAACTTAAATATTTCTCGCGTCTCAAAGCGCAGATTGTCGGCGACGGCATCAAAAGCGTGAAAATGCTTGCGGAAGTTCACAACAGGAATCCCGAAGTCGTGGCAAACGACGTCAAAACGATGGTGCAAAAAGGTTATCTTGACGGTTATCTCGTCCTCGACAACGAAAGAATCATCGACAAAACCACAATGCGCGACAAGGATTACGAAATGATGGAGGCGGAACGCGCGGGGACGCTCAATCTCGTCCACTGCCCTTTCTGCAACGCAAAGTTCGAGCTTATCAACGACGTCGGCGTTTGTCCGTACTGCAACTCGAAAATTACCAAAGAGATGCTGGACAAATCCGTGAAGGCATACAATAAATCCGATAAATAATTTCGGGACGGGGGGATTTTTTGGAAACTACAAGTCAACGCAAATATTTCAAAGGGCTTCGCGCGCTTGCGCTAACGGCCCTTTTTTGTACGATTGCGCTCACCCTTTTTATCTGGGGCGAGGCGTTGACGCCCGGCGATAAAAGCGCGATTCAGTCGGTGAAGGTGTCCGACAACATTCAGTCGGCAATGAAATCCGATGAGCCCGCGCCCCCTGTTTCCGCCGTTACCGGATATTTTGTCAAAAGCGTCAGGCGCGACGGCAAAGTCCTGACCGACGTCGATCATTATTATACGGACGACGTTCTGGAACTTGGCGTCGAGTGTCTTCCGAAAAACGCCGACACCTCAAAACTTTACTTCGAGCGCGGTTTTGACGAGCCCGAAGATTACATAACGGTCAAAGAAAACGGTGAAGTCACGCTTCTCGCATGGGGCTATCGCAGGGTGATTGTCAGGTCGAAAGACAATCCCGACAACGTGTTGTACGATTCCAAAATATACAACGAAGGCGTCAACCCCGAAAAAATCAAAGAAATAAAGACAAAAATCTTTCTTGGCGACGAAATACTCGAAGCCGATGAAGACAAAATAATCACGCTTAAAACCTGTGAAGAATACTTTCTTTCGGTGACCGCCGTCACCGACGACGAATACAACGGTTATTACGGCGTCTCTACTATCGAAACAGAAATTCTGATTGACGGGGAAAAGCATAATGCCAACGACAAAATCTTTTTCCTGCCTGCAAAGCAGTGGTTTTATCCGTTAAAACCAACGGACGGGGACTCAACTCTTAAACTTGAAATAAAACTGGGCGATAAAACCTTCCCTCAAAAAATCAGAATCGTGGAAGGCTCGAAACCGGAAGCCACGGGATTCACTTTTGATAATAAACAACGCGTCACAAAAAACGACGACGGCTCGTTCAGCCTTACAATGAAAAAAAACGAACACCTGGTCATCACAAGCCAACTCGGCTTCCATGCAGAAAACAAAAGCAAAGGCGCGCCGTCAAACATAATCAGCAAATCGTCCGATACAGACGTCGTCAGCGCAGACACAACGCACCTGCACGCATATAAACCGGGCACCGCCACGATTACGTACTTTTCAATTTATGACAATACAATAACGGCAACGCTGCACGTCACCGTGCCCGACGTCGTGAACGGGCTTACCGTCGTCGCCCCCGACAGATGCGTCAAAGGCGGCAAAATCGATCTCACCGCGTATACGGGCGGCAACGTCACGAAAAACGTGAAATGGGAAGTCGTCAAAGGCGAAGGCTCAATCGACGAAAACGGCGTGTTTACGTCCGACAAATCGGGCAAAGTCACCGTGCGCGCAACGTACGTCGGCCGCCCCGACCTTACCGTCGAAAAGACGATTACCGTGTCCGTCTTCGACACCTTCCACACGCTTATACGAAAAGGGCTCGGGCACTTCTCGCTTTTCCTTGTGCTGGGGTTCGGATTGTTCGGCACGTTCTTCCTGCTTATTAAGCCGAGATGGGTGTCGCTGCCCCTTTCCTTGCTTTCGGCGTTTGTCGTCGCAGGCATTTCGGAAATGTTCCAACTGCCCGTTTTCACAAGCGGACGATACGCAACCTGGCCGGACGTCGCAATCGATTTTCTGGGCGCGCTGTCGGGCATCGGCATCGCCGTTGTCGCGGTATCGATCGTCGGGCTTATCTGGTTTAAGGCAAAACCCGAAAGTTTCAAAAATATGAAAAACGAGTTCTCGTTCCTTACGTTCAAAACATCTTTCAAAAAGCAGGAAAAGATTTTCACCGACGAAAACTAATCACATTCCCCCAAACCGCAAAAACAAAAGACCGACGTTTTATCGGTCTTTTTTTGAGTGTTAAACATTGTTTTTTGTCGGGATACGGATATTGCCCGCGACACGCACTCGTTATCCGCAGTACATAAATCCCGCGAAACTCACGTCCGCCCAAAGGTCTTTCAGCAGCACTCCTTCAATGTTCGCTTTTGCTTCAAACTCCTCCCTTGAACCATACTCCTGCTGCATATCTTCCGAGCAAAACACAACCGTTTCTCTCCCTTTCAGAAACACTTCGTATGATACGTTTTCATAGGTAAAAAGCATTTCGCTGTAAAAGTACAGCCCGTTCACGAACTCGTCAAAAGTCGCTTTGAACGGCAATCCTTGTTCATATTGTTTTTTTGCGGTTGTCGTCGAAACCAGCATGGGATAACTTATTCCCCATTGCCTTTCCATAATATCCGCGTCCTTTTCAAATTTCCATCCGCAGTTTTCACACTCGCCGTTGCCGTATCTGTCCTGCAACGCGACGCCGCCACATACCGGACACTTCACAATCTCATCTTTTTTGTAAGGATCGTCGTATTTGAAAAACTTGAATTTTTTTGCATCAAGCCCCGAAACGTTTCTGTTGCGTTTCTCCCACTTGAACTGCGCCAAATCTTCCCAATTCAGATTTTTCGTCCATTCGTAAGCGGTCGGTAAAAATTCCTTGATATTGCCCGTCATTGCGGGAAACGGCTCGTCGTAGCACAAAACAACGCTCGGTTTGATTCTTTTCATCATCTCGTTGTAGCCGAGCATAAAATCTTCTTCGCAATTCTCCCGGCAATACGTGCATACCACAACCGCCGAGCCTTCTTCGATGCCGTCAAAACAAAAGTCAAACGACTTTTCGTCGCCCCACGATACCGTCGGAATTACCCTGAGCCCCCTGCTTTGCCAAAACGCCCCGCACCAGCGATTTTTGAATACGCTTTCGATTTGAAGCGCAAGCGGCATGTTTGTAAAAACGCTGAAATCCGGGCTGAATAAAGCATAGTATTGCCCGAGTTTTTCAAGTTCTTCGTCGGGATTGTCATAAACCTTTTCGAATTTCCAGTCGTATGTGAAAAAATGAATGGTCTTATCCTTGTTTTTTTCGTCGCCGTTTCTTGCGTCCGCATAGCAAAGAAGTTGTATTTTTTCAACGTCGATATCCTGCTTTTTGATAAGCGGCATATCGTATGCGCCGACGCTTTCCCCGTTATACAAAAACTCATTCCTGACAAGTCGTTGCTTTCTTTTTTGTTTATCGATTTCGTATTCGCTCTCGATCTTTCTCATTTGTCACCTTCCCCGTTTTCATACACAACATATTATAACGCTTTTTATTATATCATTCCTTTCTCATTTTGTATATTTTTTGCACTTTATAATTAGCAACACGGACAACAGGACTTGTAGTGAGCGAAGCGAGCGTAATAGCATAAGCGAGCAAGTTTACTTGCAAAGCGTTGCGCCAGCTGCACAGCGTGCAGGAGCAAACAAACGCAGTGTCGTTTGCCGACCGTAGTTTTGTTTCAAGTCCGCTGTCGCATGAAAAAAGACAACCCTTTCGGATTGTCTTTTTTTGGTGCGCAGAAAACAACCGCAGTTGAACACATCAATCAAAACAGTTTTTTGCTAATTATTTTCGCAAGAACAATTATCGCTTCTTCTTATGATATAAACTAAGTTACAAACGACGAATACACCCAAAACCTTAATAACGCTTGCTTTTTTCATACCCGACCTTAAAACTATTTTTCGCGATGCGACCGAACATTAAATCTTTTAATCGTCGATATTAACTTTTTCGACGCATAGTCGGACGGAGCACGCCAAGCCCAATTTCCTTGTGCAACGGACGGCGTATTCATTCTGCCTTCTTCGTTTCCAAGCAAAAGCCAGTCCTGCAACGGTATCACCGCAAGTTCCGCAATTGAATCAAACGCCAGTTTAATCATCTTATACGTTGGGTTTAACCATTTGATGTGCGAACATTCTCTTTTGAATCGTTTTAGCGTATCTCCGACAAGGTTTTCCGTCCACGTACGAGTACAGTCGGCGTCGTGAGAACCTGTATAAACCACGTAATCTTTATTTGCATATAGCCTCGGCAAATATTCGCTGTCTTCATCAAAAAACGCAAACTGCAATATTTTCATCCCGGGATATCCACAATAAGCAATCAACTCGCGCACGTCATCGGTCCAAAAACCAAGATCTTCCGCGATTATTTTTGCATTAGGGACACTTTGATTTATCGCGTCGAAAAGTTTTCCCCCGGGGCCTTTTTCCCAGTGCCCGTTGCGAGCGGTTTTCTCACCATACGGAACCGAATAATATCCCGCAAACCCGCGAAAATGGTCTATCCTTACAATGTCAAATAACGACGCGCAGATTTTGATGCGTGAGCACCACCACTTGAAGTCGTTCTTCTCCATTTTCGCATAATCGTAAATCGGATTGCCCCACAATTGTCCATCGGGAGAAAACCCGTCGGGAGGACAACCTGCAACGAACGTCGGATTCAAATTCTCGTCAAGCAGATACTCGTCCGTATTACTCCAAACGTCAACCGAATCATATGCAACGTAAATCGGTATATCTCCGATGATTTTTATTCCTTTTGAACGCGCATAATCGCGAACCTTTTTCCATTGCGTAAAAAACTTGAATTGAACGAATCGCCAAAACTCCGTTTGACCTTCAAAATCGTTTTTCCTCTCGATTGCGTTTTTGTATATTCGATATTCATCCGCCCAAGATGACCAAGGCGCATAATCATAACTCTCTTTTATTGAGAAAAATAAAGCATAGTCGTCAAGCCACTGCTTGTTTTTATGACAAAAACGTACATATTCGACAGTTTTTACAAATCTCGAAAAGGCTTTTTTGAGCACGGCAATTCTTGTTAAAAACAATCTTCCGTAATCTATGCGCTCGCTTTTATTCTTCTCCCCTTCAAGTTCGTCGCTCGTCAACAATCCTTCTTTATACAATTCTTCCAAATCTACAAAATAAGGATTGCCGGCAAAAGACGCCGGCGATTGGTATGGGCTATCTCCGTATGCGGTTGGGTTAAGCGGAAGAATTTGCCAACATTTGGTCCCTGTTTTGTCCAGAAAATCAAGCCAGTCGAAACACGCTTTCCCGAAAGAACCTATGCCGTATTCGGAAGGCAGTGCACTCACCGCCATAAGCAATCCGCTTTTGTGCGAGAATCCGAATTTTTTGTTAACCGCCATATAACAAACTCCCTATGCCGACCTGTGTTATTTCAATCTGATTTGCCCTTCAATATCAAATATGGACACTTTGTCAATGGGCAATACAACGTCAATGCTTTCTTCATTAAAATCACCCCCGACCTTGGCGTATAATACCACTCCGTCTCTCTCGCATTTTGCATATCGTTCGGTACCGTAATCTAAAATCTTTTCGACCGAAAACAGTATGCCGTCCGTAGAGATTTCAACGTCTTGTGGCGAAAACTCAAAACTCAACGCCTTTCCGATAATTTTCGTTCCGCCGATTCCAACCAACTTCGACGCAAGTTCTCTTGTGCACTCAAACTTATGTCCCATCGTTTCGAACGAAAATTTCGGGATTGCGGCAGACTTAACGATTTCCTTAAACGTTCGCTTGTCTTTGTTCCTTTGACGAAGCATTTTTCCGCTTAGCGTATTGAACGCAGGTATTGCCTCGTGAACAATCTTGTCGCCTGTCGAACACGTAACTTTTTTCAAGTCGATACCAAGCATAATTTCTCCGCTCACTTTTTCGTCAAATAAAGCAAAAATTATCTGACCGCCTGTTTCGACGTAATGCAAATACTTTCCGTTGACTTCTTCGACCTTTTGCACCGTTCCGACAACGTCGTTTCCTTTTTCGACAGCATCGACAGGAATGGTCAACTTATAATTTCCGTCTTCCATTGAAAATGCCGACGGCAATTCTATCCTCGACGAACCGATTTCAACCGTATGATTTTTCACGACAACGCTTATAACAGAGCAATCGGGAATTCTCGGAATCATATTCGCTTCGGTTTCCGCATCAAATACCTGCATGTTTTCGATATCAAACGAGATTTCCGTGACGCTTCCGACTTCAAAACGCGTCATTGTCGGCGCTTTTATAACAATTTTGGTCGAGCTTTGCAAGCCGAGTTCCTTGTCAAAGTTCAAATCTCCGAATACTTGGCTTTCGGTTCCCAATTCCTCGATGTGCGACACCTTGATTTTTGCCTTTGCCGTATATTTTTCGGCATCGATGGAGATATGTTCCGCGCGCAGTCCGAGCACGACTTTTTTCCCGTGGAACACGTCCGCTTGCTTTGCTTTTGCAAAGAAGTCTTTGGGCAACGCTATTCTTAACGGCGCGTCGGTAGCGACAAACGATATATCGTCGCCTTCGACATTGATTTCCGCGTTGATGAAATTCATTTGAGGCGTTCCTATAAAACCTGCGACAAACACGTTTTGAGGATACTTATATAAATTGGTAGGCGTGTCGATTTGCTGAACGAATCCGTCTTTCATAACGACTATTCGCGTGCCCATCGTCATTGCCTCAACCTGATCGTGCGTGACGTAAATAAATGTAGTTTGCAACCTGTGATGCAGCGCGCTTATTTCACTTCTCATTGCAGTACGCAATTTTGCATCGAGATTTGACAACGGTTCGTCAAGCAAGAAAACCTTCGGCTCTCTTACGATGGCTCTTCCCAAAGCGACTCTTTGACGCTGTCCGCCACTCATTTCCTTTGGTTTTTTGTCCAGATATTCGGTTATATCCAACGTTTGCGCCGCTTCTCTGACCTTTTGATCGATTACCGCTTTCGGCAATTTTCGCAATTTCAGACCGAATGCCATATTTTCGTACACCGTCATATGCGGATACAGCGCATAATTCTGGAAGACCATCGCAATATCTCTGTCCTTCGGTTCTACGTCGTTTACAAGCGTATCGCCTATATAGAGTTCGCCGGCAGTGATTTCTTCAAGACCGGCTATCATACGAAGCGTGGTTGATTTTCCGCAACCCGACGGTCCGACGAATACAATAAATTCCTTATCTTTAATATCCATCGTGAAGTCGTTTACGGCTTTTGTTCCGTTGGGATAAACTTTGTATATGTGATTGAGTTTTACGTCTGCCATAATTACCCTCTTATTGTTTGACGGCGCCGGCCGACAAACCGTTTATCATATATTTAATCAAGAAGAAATACAAGATTACAATAGGGACGGCGATAAACACCGCACCTGCCGAAAATCTTGCGAATTCGGTTTCCGGAAGAGACATAAGCCCGACCGCCGCCGTCCACATGTTTTTGTCTTTGAGCAGAAGCTTCGGAAGGATAAAATCGCTCCACGGCCACGCAAATTGCGTCAAAAGCGTATATACCAAAATCGGTTTTGACAGCGGAAGAGTTACGTTAAAAAATATCCTCGCATTGCTTGCCCCGTCGATTCTTGCCGCTTCGTAAATCGAATTCGGAATAGTGTCGAAAAAGCCTTTTTGCACCAAATAGCCCATCGGAGCACCGCCTGCATATATAAGAGCAAGCCCTATATGACTATTGATGAAATTGAATTGCGTCATAAGCAAATACACGGCAACCATTCCCATAAACGACGGGAACATCCCGAGAATCAGCGCGCCCTTCATCAATGATTTTCTTCCCTTAAACTGGAAAGACGAGATGACGTAAGCCGTTAAAATAACCAAAACAGTACCCAAAAGGCTACTTATCGTCGCCACAAGCAAAGTGTTTGCAAACCACTTCGGATAGTCGTACATAACGGTGTCCGCAAACAGCGCCTTAAAAGAATCCAGAGAATATTCCGACGGGAAAAAACCATTGAAACTATATATGCTTCCGCTTGCCGAAAAACAACTCAGCACCACCCATATAATAGGAAATACGAAGATGATTGACACCAGCAACACAACGGAGTACGTGAGCAAAACGTTTGTGGTTTTTTTGAGTTTAACACTTGATTTTTTTCTCATTTGAACGTATCCTCCCTCTTATATGCCGATGAGCGCACGTAAACCAAAAGGCTTATTGCCGAGGTGATGATAAACATAATCAAACTTATCGCAGCGCCTATTGAATAATAGTTGTTGTCAATCGACATCCTATACAGCCAGTTGATAAGCAAATCGGTGTCACTTGCAAGGAAATAACCTTCGCTAAGGACGTCGCTTCTCAGGAAATAGAATACTCCGAAATTATTGAAGTTGCCCATAAACTGACTGATGAGAACAGGCGTCGTCGAAAAGAGAACGAACGGGAGCGTTATCTTTATGAACTGCACCCATGAACTTGCCCCGTCTATTCTTGCCGCTTCGTACAAATCGTTGTTCATATTTGACAGTATGCCCGATGCAAGCAACATTATCGACGGAACCGACAACCACGCATTGACAAGCAACCCTATGCCTCTTGCCATCCATTTGGAATTGATGCCCAAAAAGTCGATGATTTTGCCTCCGTTTTGCACAATTATCTGGTTTATCGGACCGCCGTTGCTGAACATATAATGGAATACAAGCAACGATATAAAGCCGGGAACCGCATAGGCAAGCACGGGAAACGCCCTCCACAGCGCCTTTGGCTTTACGCATTTTTTATTGTACAAAATTGCAAGTCCGAGTCCGAGAAAATAATTGATGAACGTTGACAAAAACGCCCAAAGTAAGTTCCACCCGAGTATTTTGCCAAACGATTGCGACAAATCGCCAACCGCAACCAATTTTCTGAAACTATCAAGACTCCAATCCACCAATTCGGGCGGAACAATTTTCCCGCCGTAGTTGGTGAATGCGATCAAAATCATAAAAATTATCGGCAAGACGTTGAATATCATTACGCCCAAAATGGGAATAACGAGTGCCGCCTTGTAAAAATTGCGGTTCATCAGCGACGACAAATCGTCTTTGAACGACGAAACTTTTCCTTTGAAAAGCAAGTCTTCTGCTCCGCGATGAGCGTCTTTTATGTTTGCCACATAGACGATTATAAGCGCAATAAGAGCAATCCAGGCAAATATGCCCATCAACAGCATAATTACCGAATCGTCACCCTTTATGCCGAGCCACGGATCTGCTTTTACCGTTCCCAAGGTGAAAAATCCGAACAAGTCCTTTATCCCGCGGAGAGCAAAATAGGTAATGAACCCCACTTCCAACAGAATATATATAAATCCCTTTATATATTGTCCGTTGACAATTTGCCCGGCTCCCATAAAGAACATCGACGCATACGTCGCCCTGCCCGACGTGGCAAAGAACTCTTTTAAGTTCTTTCGGGATTGTTTCGCTTTTTCGGAAACGTCCCGACGCTGCTTAGCGGCATTCTCTTTTAGGTTTTTATATCTTTCTTTCAAACTTGTCATAGTTATGCAAAGGTATGAATAGCCTTGTAAATATTCGACGATATTTCTTCGATAACGCTTTGAAGTTTTGCCATATCGAAGGAACGCTTACCGCATCCGTCGGTTGCGATTTGTTTGAATCCCGATGAAATCGGCGTCCAGATTTGCTTGACCGCGCTAATGGACGGCATAACTTCCAAAACGCCCGAATCGAGGTTTCGATATGTAATTTGAGACGCTAAAGACTCTGTTTGTGCAATTACGTCGCTTCTTGCGGCAACGACGCCGAGCATATCCGCACGAGCTTTCACCATTTCGTAACCAGTTGCGAATTCGACAAACTTGACAGCCCAATCACGGTTTTTGGTATAACTGCTCACCGCATATCCGTTCACGCCGCCCATGGTTTGTTGCTCGATCCACAAGTCGTTGTTTTTGATATCTTGTTGAGTGGTTATATCTCCGTCCTTTGGAAGTTTCGGCAGTCCTGTAATAACGAGATTCTCTTTCGCCTTTGCGTCCGCACTCGCCTGATCGAGTCCCTCTTTTTGATATTGAAGCGACATCTCTTTCAAGAACTGTGAAGTAATATCCGGAGTGGTTATCGTTGCAAAAATCGTTCCGTTTGCAAGCATGGGCGCGCGACCGTTTGTAAACGAATCGTCAATACACTTTTCATCCATGACGCCGGCAAGCTCCCACATAATCTTTGCACCCTTCACCGCATTGCCTTTTGCAATACCTATATCCTTGTCGTCGGTGTTGTTGTTACCAAACACGTATGCGCCGTACGAAAGCAAGTAACCGATATTGAAATATTCGTTTCGAAGTTCAATGGCATAACCGAACTTATTGCGGTCTACATCGCGAATACCTTTGCTGTATCTGTACATTTCCGTCCAATATTCAACCATATCCGGCACGTCGTTGCCATTCTTATCCCATTCGGTCTTCCAGTTGTCGGGAAGCGCGTCCTTGCGATAAAACAGTAACGGTTGTTGAACGTTTACCGGCACTCCGCAATAAACGGTTTTGCCATCGTAATTGTATTTGAAGGCATCCCATGCGTTTTGCGGGATTTTATCATAGCAATCCATCTTCTCAATATCGAGCGGGATTATATGATGTTTTTCGACGTACGACATGAGAA
>OQWA01000055.1_pt1 | contig 23429 bp, 25 predicted proteins | sample 1691581 | NCBI WGS metagenome assembly OQWA01 (sample SAMN03418264, study PRJEB22391) | human gut metagenome | biome: human-gut; feature: organic feature; material: feces | host: Homo sapiens | place: Tanzania | collected 2013-01
AGACCCGGATAGTCCGGAAAGCTACAGAGATAACGGTACGCTTGAAAACGCAGATGTAACGGTAGCTTCAGGCTCGCTGTCAGGAGATATGCCGCATACTGAAAAAAGTACAAAAATTCAGTTATACAGCGGTAAGATAAATTCAAGTGTTGCCGCAGAAAATTTTGATATTAATGTATCGTCGGGATCGGCTGATATATCTTCAAGAACTCATAAACACAAAAATGTAAATGTATCGGTCCTCAGCGGCAAGACTACACTTGACGGCTTCATAAGCGAAAAGAGCAAATACAGTCTTACCTCCGGTAAAATCGCTTCACTGAATGCAGGCGGCGGTGAACTGTACACAAATGTTACATCGGGTTCCCTTACGCTTGGCTGTGCAGAAAAGATTACAGGCATAGATGCAAAAGCAGCAAGCGGAGGGCGAGCAGGCGGAGGGCTATTTGATGCCAAGCAGGGAGCGAGCGTTCTGGATGGCGGCATCGGTGATGTTGCTGCCGCTAAGCATTTGGGCAAGCTCGGTGATGCGCTCATCGGGGGTGAGCTGGCGCATGGTGCTCGTGGTGCCGTCGGCGGTGTCGGTTTTCTCTACCTTGTAGTGGTTGGAGCCAAGGGCGGCAATCTGTGGAAGGTGGGTGATGCTGATAACCTGACGGTTGGAGTCGCCCATCTCTTTCATTATCTGTGCCATCATCTCTGCCACACGACCGCTAACGCCAGTATCAATCTCGTCGAAGATTATGGTAGGGAGCTTAACGGCACCGCTAATCATTGCTTTGAGAGAAAGCATAACTCGAGCAATCTCGCCACCCGAAGCCACCTGGGCAACAGGCTGGAGAGGAGCGTTTTTGTTGGCAGAGAAATAGAAGGCAGGCTTGTCGGCACCATCGTTGCTGAGAGGTTTCTCCTCGATGCGAACCTCGAAGCGAGTGTTTGGCATGCCGAGAGCTATCAGGCGGTCGGTAATCTGCTGTTCTATCTTCTTTGCAGCCTTTTGGCGAGTGGCGGTGAGCGCCTTTGCCTTGGTGGTGCATATAGCAAGGAGCTCGTTGACCTTGGCTTTGAGAGCGTCGAGCTCTTCGTCGGCATTATCGATATGAGAAAGCTGATGAAGAATGTTGTCGCGCAAGGCGATGAGCTCTTCGATGGTTTCAACATGATGTTTCTGCTGAAGAGAGTAGAGAGCATCGAGGCGCGACGATGCAACCTCAAGGCGCTGAGGGTCGTAGTCTACATTATCAGCCAGCGAGCTGATGTCGTGGGCTATATCCTTGAGTTCGATGTAGGCACTATCGAGGCGGTCGGCAAGTTCGCGGACGGGAGGATATACCTCGGTGATGGTGCTGAGGCGCGAGATAGCCGATTTGCATGACGATATGATGCCAACGTTATCGTTGCTCAAAGCCTCGTCGGCGCTATATAGAGCCGTCTTTATATCCTCGGTATGCGAGAGAGTTTCTACCTCTTGTTCAAGCTCGGTGAGCTCGCCAGCAACGAGGTTGGCATCTGCGAGTTCCTTAGCCTGATAGCGCAGGAAATCTTCGTTGGCACGGTTGGCTGCTATCTGCTCCTCAAGTTTCTTGAGTGCAGCCTTGGTGTCGCTATATTCGCGATATGTGGTGCGATATTGCTGCAGCTCTTTGTTGTTGTTGGCTATGATGTCGACAACACTCAGCTGGAAGTCGTCTTTCTGAAGCAAGAGATTTTGATGCTGGCTATGGATGTCGACGAGCTGTTCGCCAAGTTCGCGAGCTGTGGTGAGCGAGACGGGAGTGTCGTTGATAAAGGCACGACTCTTGCCGTTGGCTCGTAGTTCGCGACGCATAATGCAGTCGTCAGGCTCATAGTCGATATCGTTGTCGATGAAGAACTGCTGCATATCGTAGCGCGAGATATCGAAATGTGCCTCTACGATACATTTGTCGGTACCAGCTTTGACCAAGCGAGCTTCGGCACGATTGCCAAGCAATAAGCCTATGGCACCAAGGATGATGCTCTTGCCGGCTCCGGTTTCGCCCGTGATGACAGAAAAGCCCGACGAGAAATGAATGTCGAGCTTATCGATGAGGGTGAAGTTGTGAATGTATAATTGTTGTAACATTTATCAATAGTTGGGGTGGGGGAATGGTATTTATTGTTTTATCTTGTTCCACGAATTGCTTTGCGAGGCATTTATAGAGAAGAGGATTTCGTAGACCGATTCCTTCTCTTTTTGTGTGCCCTTACCTTTATATATATTAGCAAGCTCATCGCGCTTATAGTCGGTCCATATTTGAGGCAGACGGCTCAGCGGTTTGTCTTCGTGGCATTTTTTAAGATTTTTCTCTAAGGCTGTTGTTATCTCTGTGCGTCCACGCTCGGCATTAGTAGCCATCTCGTCGAGTCCTTTGCGATAGTAGTCGTATTGCAGCTGTCGGAAAGGAGCCATACCGCCATCGAGATAGTCGTTGATGATGGCAAAGCGGTTGCGATCGTTGTCGAACGATTTCCAACCAGGATAGTTGAGGTTTTGTGCGTTGTTGGTGAGATTCATGCAACGCTGCAGAATGTCTTCGCCACCCATAGGAGCAAAGCTATCGAGATTTATGCCTATGATGAGGTAGGCATAATAGGCAAAGAGCGCCGTTAGCTGGTTGTCGATATTCTCTTCGTTGAATTCCAACTGGTCGAATTGTGCAAACTGGAATGTGAAGTCGTTGTCTACATTATTATATAATGTGGTGGTGTATGCAGAATTATATACGGGGCGATTAGCCTGCACCTGAGCTTTGCAGGTGAAGGTGTTGGTGTTTTTGTCGTATTTCGTTACGGTGACGTTGAACGAACATTGTATGCGCTCGTTCTTTTGGAATTTAAGGTTTGTCCATTGACGCTCGTTGACAAACTGTTCGAGAGTTTGCTGCAAGTTGTCGAAGATGCTGGCGTCGGTACCTTGAATTTGGTTGTGGTTGATGTTAATTTTTGCCTCCAGCTCCTGAGCAGCAGATTTTGGGACAAAGAAAAAAAGCATTAGCATCATCGAGAAGACGATGCCAATGCCCTTAGTTGATATGTTTATGAATTTGATGTTCATATAGTTATTTTCTGTTGTTAAACTCACGCAGACGAATGCGGGTGAGCACTTGCTTGGTGTTGTAGGTGAAGTCGCCACCAAGTATCCAACTATAATATCCTGGGTCGCGATGCAGAACCTCTGCAACATCCCATCCTTTGTATTTGCCGAAGTTGAAAACCTCGTGCAATCGTGGTTTGCCATCCTTGTCCAAGAGAGGCTTGTTGTCGGCATCCACCATTTCCTTCCAAACGATGCGTCCGGCAAAGTCGACATTATTATTGTTCTTAGAGAATTCTGCCAATACATCCATATCGTTAGGCAATGCGCGGTCGGGTTCTTCGGCAGTAGCAGGATTATACTTGTCGAGTTGTCCCATCAGCACACGATAAGTAGCCTCGGTATCCTCGTCGGCACGGTGAGCCTGGAAGTCTTCCTCCATCTTGCGTCCGCAATAGAATTTGTAAGCTGCAGCAAGGTTGCGGCGCTCCATCTTGCGGAAGATAGACATGGCATCGATAAGGCGACATTTGTTGAAATCGAAGTCGATGCCCGCACGCAGAAATTCCTCAGCAAGCATAGGAATATCGAAGCTGTTGGAATTGTAGCCTGCGAAGTCGCACCCCTTGAAAGTGCGCTCAAGGTCGGCTGCCACCTGCTTGAAAGTCTTGGCTTCAGCAACATCAGCATCCGAGATACCTGTGAGCTGTGTAACGAAAGCAGGGATAGGCTTTTCGGGATTGAGGAGCATGTTTACCCTTTCCTCTTTGCCGTCGGGATAAACTTTGATGTATGATAATTGTATGACCCTGTCGTTTACAAGGTCAAGCCCCGTGGTCTCCAAATCGAAGACAACAAGGGGCTTGGTAAGATTTAATTTCATAATGATGTATGTACGAAATGCTTAGTCGTTGAGAATCATTGGCATGATGAGCATCAAAATCTCTTGATTCTCAGGCTGTGTGACAGGGGTAACCACACCAGCACGACTTGGGTCGGCAAGTTTCAAGCAAACCTCCTCGCTATCGAGAGAGTTGAGGATTTCGAGGAGAGTGTTTCCTCCGAAACCGATGTTGAGGTTCATGCCGTTGTAGTCGCAAAGGATAGACTCCTTAGCACTTGTTGCGAAGTCGATATCCTCAGAAGAAACTGTGAGCTTTCCTGGTTCGATACTCAAGCGCACGAGCTGGCTGCTTGCACTTGCGAAAGGCAATACACGCTTGATGGTGCTGAGGAGCGACTTGCGGTCTACTGTGAGTTCGTTAGGATTGCCCTGAGGGATAACAGCGTTGTAGTTAGGATAGCGACCCTCGATGAGGCGGCAGATGAGAGTATATTCGCCAAACACAAATTCTGCGTTGCGCTGAGTGAACTCTATCATCACATCGCTATCGTCCTTAGAAAGGCTGTTGCGCAAGAGAGTAGCAGGCTTCTTAGGCAAAATGAAAGAAGTGGTGGTCTCGGCATCAACGTTGAAGATGAGATTTCTGACGAGCTTATGACCATCGGTAGCTACAAGCGCCAACTTGCCGTCGGTGATGTCGAAATAGATACCATTCATCACAGGGCGTACCTCGTTGTTGTCGGTAGCGAAGAGCGAACGAGCAATAGAATCGAGCAATACGCTTGAAGTCATGGTGAGCGATGTGCGACCCTCGGCATTGCTTTCGATAGCTGGGTATTCATCACAAGGCTGGATAGCAAAGCGGCTAACACCATTCTGATAAGAAAGGCTGATGGTATGAGTATCAAGATCGATGTCGAAAGTAAGAGGCTGCTCAGGCAACTCCTTCAATGCATCGAGCATATTCTTGTTAGGAACGGCAAAACGTCCTTCGCCTTCAAGAGTGTCGAGAGCGATGGTAGTCTGCAGGGTGTTCTCGGTGTCGGAAGCTGTGATATGCAAGCTTTGATTTTTGCATTCAAAGAGGAAACAGTCGAGAACTCGGAGTGTGCTCTTGCTGTTGATTGCTTTAGCCAAAATCTGAAGACGGCTGTTGAGCACAGAGCTTGATATGGTAAATCTCATAGTGTATAGGTATTAATTATAGTTTTCTAAGGTACAAAAATACAAAAAACCTATGGGAAGGCAAAAAAAAAGGAGGAAAAATTTCTGAAATTAGAACTATTTTAGTAATTTCGCATTCGATTTGCTATATTGGCAAGTTACTAACTTGATATATTAATTAATTAAAGAAGATAAATAAAATGGATTTACAAGGAAAAATTATCGTAGCTCTTCCTGAGAGATCTGGTGTTTCTGCACGTGGAGAATGGAAGTCGCAGAGTTTTGTATTGGAAACACACGATGCATACCCAAAGAAGGTGGTTTTCGACGTGTTTGGTGCAGACCGTTTGGCTCGTTTCAACATCCAGGTAGGACAGGAAGTTATGGTGTCGTTTGATATCGACGCACATGAGTATCAGGGTCGTTGGTATAATAGCGTTCGCGCTTTTGATGTTCGCCTTGTAGATCCTTCAACAATGGGTATGGGCGCACAGCCAATGGCAGCTCAGCCAGTTGCTGCAGCTCCTCAGGCTTCGCAGGCTCAGGCTCCATTCCCACAGCAGCCAGCTGCTAATGCAGAGGGTGGCGACGACCTGCCATTCTAAAGAAAGAATAAAGGCTAAGAGATAATAAAAGGCAAGCTTCGCAGATGCGGGGCTTGCCTTTTTATTTATAGGGGGATTTATAGGGGATTTATAGGGGATTTATGGGGGATTTATGGGGGCTACGGCAAATATGCCGTAGAAGTGAATAAATCAAGAAAGAAGAGGGGAATTAAACCGCAGGGATAAAGCCTAAGGGAAATTAAGCCTGAGGGATAAAGCCGCAGGGAAATTAAGCCTGAGGGGAAGCGGGCTTGGGGGATTTAGGGGAAGCGGGCTTTTTAGAGCGAGGCTTATGGGGCTTTGCTTGAGCTTGCTTTGCTTGAGGTGCTTTGGCTTGCTTTGCTTGAGGTGCTTTGGCTTGCTTTGCTTGCTTTTGGGGTTTATTGCCTTTTTGCTTGTAGTTTTTGCCTTTGCTTCCCTTGCTGCGATCTTTGCGGCCGCCATGACGGTTGCCCTTTTTGGTGAGCTTTGTTACTGGCTTATATTCAGGAGCCTCGCCAAGTTCGGGAGGTACTGGGAGCTTTGTGATTTCCTTCTCAAGGAATTGCTCTATCTGCTGGAAATAGTAGAAATCGGGCTCGCATACAAAGGTGATGGCGCTACCATCACGGTCGGCACGTGCCGTACGACCTATGCGATGCACATAGTCCTCTACATCATGAGGCACATCATAATTGATGACCATCTGAATGTCGTCGATGTCGATACCACGAGCCACAATATCAGTAGCCACAAGCACATCTATTTGCTGGCTCTTGAATTTGAACATCACCTCGTCGCGCTCTGCCTGACTAAGGTCGCTATGCATTTCGCCTGCGTTAACCTTTATCTGCTTGAGCTTGCGGTTTATCTCCTTAACCTTTTCCTTTTTCCCTGAGAAGATGATGACGCGGTTGAGCGACTTATCGGCAAAGATATGCTTGAAGAGTCCCAACTTCTGAGCCTCATGGCAAACATACGCGCTCTGCTTTATCTTTTCAGCAGGTTTGCTAACAGCCAACTTTATCTCTACAGGATTCTTGAGCAATGACTTAGCCAGCTGTTCAATCTTCTTTGGCATGGTGGCAGAAAACATGATAGTCTGGCATGTAGGAGGAAGATTCTTGGCTATGGAAAGGATATCCTCAGAGAAACCCATGTCGAGCATGCGGTCAGCCTCGTCGAGAACAAAGAATGAAACCCTCGACATATCGACATTGCCAAGCTGCATGTGCGAGATAAAGCGACCAGGAGTAGCGATGATGACGTCGGCACCGAGACGTAGAGAGCGCATCTCTTGGCTATAGCGGTTGCCATCGTTGCCACCATAAACGGCAACACTCGACACATTATTAAGATAATATCCGAAGCCTTGCATGGCCTGGTCTATCTGCTGCGCCAGCTCACGAGTAGGCGACATGATGATGCAGTTGATGGCATCGGCAGGATAGCCGCCATCATCAAGCATAGAGAGTATCGGCAACAGGTAAGCTGCCGTCTTTCCTGTTCCTGTTTGGGCAATGCCGAGAAGATCGTGACCAGCAAGGATTTCAGGAATACATTTTTCTTGTACGGGAGTACATTCGTCGAAGCGCATATCATAGAGCGCATCAAGAATGTTATCGTTTAAATCTAATTCGTCGAAATACACAATTATTTTCTTTTATTTATATGTTTTATAGCATCATCGGCATGTAGATGTTCATCAACTAGGAGCATGACGATAGCATATGTATGCCACAACAGCGAAGATGAGGTTTGGAATCCATGCTGCAATGATAGGAGGCAGATTTGCGTTGATGGCAAATGTTGCCGATACCGTTTGAAGCATGATATAACCGAAGCTCAGGGCCAAGCCTACGCCCAATGCCAATCCCATGCCACCTTTGCGTTTACGCGAGGATAGAGCCAAGCCGATGGTGGTGAGGATGAACGATGCGAAGCTCGATGCTATACGCTTATGATACTCCACCTGATATTGCACCACATTGCCCGAACCACGGTCTTTCTGCTTGGAAATATATTCCTTAAGGTCGGGTAGGGTGAACGTTTCTTGCTGACCTTTAGAATATACGAGGTCGGTAGGCTCCATCATTATCACGGTGTCGCGTTCGCCACCACTTGTGATATGCTCCTTAAGTCCTTTTAGTTCACGACATTTCCAACTTCTTATCTTCCAATGATATTTGGAATCAGAGATGGTATCGTATTGTATCTCCATTGCTGTAAGGTGGCTAACGAGCTTTTTGTTCTCGAACTTATCAAGGCTGAAGCCGTTGCCTCGCTTGGTGTTGTTGTCGTAATATTGCATATACGCAATCACACCTTTGCCCACTTGCAGCTGAACATTCTCTGCCGAAGTATTCTTTTTGCGGTTACGATACATAGAGTCAAAATTCTGACGTATCACCGTGCCGTGAGGAATGACGTAGGCGCTAAGATAAAATGATAGCGACGATATAAGAATACACGAAATCATGTATGGTCGCATCAGTCGTTTGAACGACACACCTGCTGCCAGCATAGAGATAATCTCTGAATTGCCAGCCAACTTCGAAGTAAAGAAGATGACCGCAATAAAGACAAACAGAGGACTAAAGAGATTGGCAAAATACGGTATGAAGTTGAGATAATAGTCGAAGACAATAGCACGCAAAGGAGCATGATATTGCGTGAATTTCGCCAAGTTCTCGTTAACGTCGAATACTATCGATATCGAGATGATAAGGAGAATGGAATAGATATAAGTACCTATAAACTTCTTTATGATGTACCAATCGAGGCGCTTGATGTATCTGAAAACGTTGAGATAGCCCAGAAACGAAAGTTTGCGAGCTACCCATGCCATGCCACGTCTGAGCCATTGCGTATGGCGCGATAGCCATGCTATGAGCTTATGCAACCATACAGGATGTTTGCTCAGCCATCTTAGTATGCGATATTTGTGTGGATGTTTGCGAAGTGACTTAATATCAGCCATTTTCCTTTGTTTTGTTAATCCTTTAGTTTATGCTTGCTATATACCTTATTATATATAGTGTGTATGTGGACGAGAATTTTTTAATGAAATAGATATTAGATTCTGCGTCCTAATTGGTCGATGATGCTTGCCTTCCATTTCACGAAGTCGCCCTGTTCGATATGCTGACGAGCATCAGTAACGAGACGAAGATAGAACGACAAATTGTGGATGCTGGCAATCTGCATAGCCAACAACTCCTGCGCCTTGAACAAGTGGTGGAGGTAAGCCTTGGTGTAGATGCGGTCTACATCGCAACCGTCAGGGTCGATAGGCGAGAAGTCCATCTCCCACTTCTTGTTTCTCATGTTCATGGTACCTTCGTAAGTGAAGAGCATAGCGTTGCGACCATTACGAGTAGGCATCACGCAGTCGAACATGTCGACACCACGCTCTATGCCTTCGAGGATATTTTGTGGAGTGCCCACACCCATGAGGTAGCGAGGCTTGTCTTTAGGCAATATCTCGTTTACCACCTCTATCATCTCGTACATTATCTCGGTAGGTTCGCCCACGGCAAGTCCGCCAATGGCATTACCGTCAGCACCCTTGTCGGCAATGAACTTAGCCGCTTCCTGACGAAGGTCTTTGAATGTACATCCCTGAACGATAGGGAACAAACTCTGGCTATGACCATAAAGAGGTTCGGTTTCGTTGAATCTCTTGAAGCAACGGTCGAGCCAACGCTGAGTCATCATCAAGCTCTTCTTGGCATACTGATAGTCGCTCTGACCAGGAGGACACTCGTCGAAAGCCATCATGATGTCGGCACCAATGATGCGCTGAGTATCCATAACATTCTCAGGAGTGAAGATATGCTTAGAGCCATCGATATGCGAACGGAATTCGCAACCCTCCTCACGAAGCTTTCTGATGCCTGTGAGAGAGAACACCTGGAAACCACCACTATCTGTGAGGATAGGGCGATCCCAGCCGTTGAACTTATGAAGTCCGCCTGCAGCCTTCAGTACCTCGAGTCCTGGACGGAGGTATAGATGGTAGGTATTGCCAAGGATGATTTGCGCCTTCACCTCTTCGCGAAGTTCATTGAAGTGCACACCCTTCACCGTGCCAGCAGTACCTACAGGCATGAAAATAGGAGTCTTTATCTGTCCGTGGTCGGTAGTGATGATGCCAGTACGTGCATCAGACGCAGAGTCGGTATGTTGGAGTTCGAATTTCATTATTCTTTCTTCTCTTCTTCGATTGTTAAGTTTATTGGGTTGTCTACCAATTCTTTAGTAAGCGCAATATCCCATACATCTTGAATGTTCTCAACATAGTGGAAGTTTACGCCCTTGAGATATATTGCAGGAATCTCTTCGATATCCTTTCTGTTGTCCTTGCACATGATGATATCTGTGATTCCAGCACGCTTAGCAGCCAAGATCTTCTCTTTGATACCACCAACAGGGAGCACCTTGCCACGCAATGTTATCTCGCCAGTCATGGCAGTATTCTTGCGCACCTTACGCTGAGTGAGAGCCGAGGCAATAGATGTGGCGATGGTGATACCTGCCGAAGGTCCATCCTTTGGAGTAGCGCCCTCTGGCACGTGGATATGGATATTCCATTGGTCGAAGATGCGATAGTCGATGCCGAGCTTGTCGACGTGTGCCTTTACATATTCGAGCGCTATCACGGCACTCTCCTTCATCACGTCGCCAAGGTTACCTGTCAGCGTCAACTTGCCAGCCTTACCCTTGCTAAGCGAGGTCTCTATGAAGAGAATTTCGCCGCCCACGCTTGTCCATGCCAATCCTGTCACCACGCCAGCATAGTCGTTGCCCTGGTAGATGTCGCGATAGAAAGGTGGTTTGCCAAGAAGTCCTTCTATCTCGGTAGGAGTAATCTTGCTGTATGGCATTTCGCCATTGCGAGCCAACAAGAAAGCCAACTTGCGCATAGCCTTGTTTATCTGCTTCTCAAGCTGTCGTACACCACTCTCGCGAGTATAGCGCTCGATGATAATTTCGAGTGCCGCCTTATTGAACGACACCTTAGGCTTTATGTTGTTCAATCCTGTATTCTCGAGCTCGCGAGGTACAAGATGGCGCTTTGCAATCTCTATCTTTTCTTCTGTAATATATCCGCTAACCTCGATTATCTCCATACGGTCGAGTAGTGGACGAGGTATGGTGTTGAGGTCGTTGGCAGTAGCTATAAACAACACTTTCGACAAGTCGTAGTCTACATCGAGATAGTTGTCGTGGAAAGCGTTGTTCTGCTCAGGGTCGAGCACTTCGAGCAAAGCTGAAGAAGGGTCGCCATTGATGGTGTTTTGAGTAACCTTGTCAATCTCGTCGAGAATGAAGACAGGGTTTGAAGAACCTGCCTTTTGTATGCTCTTGATGATACGGCCAGGCATAGCTCCGATATATGTCTTGCGATGTCCGCGAATCTCAGACTCGTCGTGTACACCACCCAACGACATTCTCACATACTTGCGCTTCATAGCTTCAGCGATGCTCTTGCCGAGACTTGTCTTACCAACTCCCGGAGGACCATAGAGGCAGATGATAGGCGATTTGAGGTCGCCTCTAAGCTTCAATACCGAAAGATATTCGAGTATGCGTTCCTTTACCTTCTCCATACCATAGTGGTCTTGGTCGAGAATCTTCTGAGCACGCGAAAGCGAGAGATTGTCTTCTGTATATTCACCCCAAGGAAGTTTCACCAACTGCTGCAGATAATTGAGCTGCACGCTATAGTCAGGACTGTTAGGGTTGTACATATCGAGACGTTCGAGTTCTGAATAGAAAGTCTTGGCAATAGCGTCAGGCCATTTCTTGGTCTTAGCCTTTAGTCTCAAATCCTTCTTCTCTGGAGAGTTGTCGTTGCCGCCCAATTCCTGCTTGATATTCTTTATCTGCTGCTGCAAGAAGTATTCTTTCTGTTGCTCGTCGAGATCCTCGCGAGTTTTGTCCCTGATAGAAAAGCCATATAACAAAAAGACTTGGCAGCTGCGATAGCATCTTTGTTCATCTCATCTTGTATAGCTTTTTCAAAATTATTGTCAGGTAATACCTTTTTGCTTTCGTAGATGCTATTTACAAAAGATTTGTGATTTTCAAGACGCTCTTTAGCAAGTTCTATACTTGCCCTTTTTGCATCCATTGCTCGCAATGTTGCTACATCATCTTTCTTGCTTAAAGAAGAAAGATCAACCTTATTACCTGCAAGCTCTTCAATAGCTTTGACTAAAGTTTCAAAGCCATTGTGCATTCCCTTTTTGTTAATATCTTCTGCCATACCATCCTCAAAAAATCTTGGCTTAATTCTACCAAATTAAAGAGGGTTAAACTCTATTATTCATAGATATTATTTAAAGGAATGAGTTTTGGGAAATATAAAAATACCTATGTAAACTGGCTTACTACATACATCTACTTCACAGAGGTTTTAAGTTAAGTAAACATGTTTAGTCCAAATATTAAAACTAAAAAGATGTGAGTTTGAAACTTACAGGCACATAGACATTAAGCTCTCTATCTACAATCTTACTGTCAAAGCCAACAGCCTTTTTTGGGTATTCATTTTTTTTCTTTTCTAATTTAATGTGAATAGACTTTTAAACAGGAGCTTTTAATCTTTGTTGTTCAAGATAAAAGACATGAATTGCTCTATTTCACTTTCATCATGCTGATGGTTTTCGCGACCTAAATACAGTGAAAAGATTGAATTACCATCTTTTCCTAAGAAGACTACCTGGTAGGAGGTAAGAAGCATAAAAAGGAAGCTTTAAAAAAGCTATGTGTGAGACAGAGTCTTTGACTAAATGACCATTTAGACAACCTTTTTCAAAGAGATTGAAATAGCCCATTCCCTCTTTACCAGGACCTATCCTTGTATCGATTTCAAAGATATTGCCTGCTTTTTCTAAAAATAAAGTTAACTTTTTAAAGGTGGTTAAAAACTCCCAAACTTTATCAAAAGAAGCATTACCTAAAATCAAGGTCTCCTTTTCATCAAGATTTTGTAATACTTCAAGTTCACTTGTCTTTAAAGTGTTCTTTAGCATCATAAGTCCCATGCATTTGCCTGAGGATACAATCTCATCAATTTTTGTTTTTAATTCATTCATGATTTATCTCACTTATTGTTTTATTTCTGATTCTTAATTTCGATAGCATCGATGTAGTCTTCATCTATTAACTCAAGATCATGAGTAATCACCACTACACAGTGCCCTTTTTTATAATAATCAAGCAGGATCTGCTTGATTTTGCGCATATTCAGTCCATCAAGACCTGAGGTAGGTTCATCGAGAATAAGGATCTTAGGATTTTTGCACAAAGCACAACCTATGACTAAGCGCTGCTTTTGACCGCCTGATAAAGATTGAGGATGGCGATATTCAAAGTTTTCTAAAGAAAGCTCTTTTAAGAGCTCTTTTATGCGTTCTTTACTGTATTTTTGACCTGACAGTTCAAAACATGATTTAAGCTCATTGTGAACAGAACTCATGTTTAACTGGTAATATGTATTCTGCAGCACAATTGAGCCATAACTTAAAGGATGTTTTACCTTGTCATCTTTAAAGATAACCTTGCCAGATGATGGCTTTTCAAGTCCAAAGACAAGTCTTGATAAGGTAGTTTTTCCAATACCGTTACGACCTAATAGCACATGAAAACCAAGAGGGAAAGACAGATTCAGACCATGAAAAATCTCTTTGCCATTTTTGTATTTAAATGAAAGATTTTTACAATAGGCAATGCAATCATCAGTTGTCTGAAGTCTATTTAAGCTTTGCCGTCTGTCTGTAACCGAGGTCTTTCTTAATCCATACTTTTTAATAACTTCGTTTGAGATAACATTAAAGCAACCCTCTTCAACGACACTGCCCTGCTCTAGGATATATACCTTGTCGGCATAATCTTTTAAGTAATAAAGGCGATGATCTACTACCATAATGCAGTAGTTCTCTTTTTTCAGTCTTTGAAGAATTTTAGCTAACTCCTCAGTTGACTCAGGATCAAGATTGGCTGTAGGTTCATCTAAAATGATGTTTTTTATCTGCATTGCAACTACTGTAGCTAATCCTACCTTTTGCTTTTGTCCTTCAGATATAGAATCGATGGCCTGATTTCTAATCTCCCCAAGAGAGAACATCTCGATTACGTCATTAACTCTTTGTATTATTTCTGCTTTATTAAGACCTTTCCATTCAAGTGCGAAAGCAATTTCATCTTCAACATTTAAAGCAAAAAACTGCCTTTCAAGATCCTGAAATAAAGTACCGACAAGAGAGCTTACATAAGCTAACTCCTCTCCTACAACGTTAATTCCATCAATTAAAATTTCACCTTCTAATGAGCCCCCATAGTAGTTAGGACAAAGGCTGTTTATTACTCTTAATAAAGTTGACTTGCACAGCCTGACACTCCGGTACATAAGGTAATTTCTCCATCATAAGCAGTAAGTGAAATGTCTTTTAAATTGTTCGTTGTTTCATCAGCATAAGCATAACTTACATGTTTTAATTCAATCATGGATGTCCTGCCTTGTTAATAAATGAACCACCACATACATACTCAAGATACAAACTTGCAGCACATACAATTACAGCCAGAGCTATAAGTGAATAATCACGACGGTGCAGACACTGATTTTTCATATTGCAGTGCTTGTTCTGTCCTATGCCTTTTAACTCACAGGCAATTCCAAGATCTTCTGAAGAGCGCAGTGACATAAAGACTAATGGAGAGAAACTTAATCTTATAAGTAAAAAAGGATGCTTTAGAATGTTCTTAATTGAAAACTCAAAACCTCTTATCTTAATAGCCTCAAAGACTTGTTTAATGTCATAGATAAAGGTAGGTACAAAATGGCCTAGAATTTATTTTTTAAGAAGTTCTTTACAGTAAGGATTTTTGGGTTAAGTAGTTTAAAAAGCACAGCTGGTAATTCTCTGCTGTGCTTTAAGAAGTGTGTAGTAAGACTTTTATACCATGCTACTCAGATTTAGCAGTCATTAATGATGAATTATTTTCCTTATGCAAGATTGCTCCAACATAAACTAGTAACATTAAATTCATGACTAAAGCATACAGGATTGGCGGAATAGTCATTAGCTCTGAGTTAAAGACGAATGGGCTTGAAGCAATTGCTATGGCCTGAGCTGCATTTTGCATTGCAACTTCAATGACAATAGTGCGTCTTGTCTTTGATGATTGATGACATAGTCTTGAAAGTAAAGATGCGGCAATCACAGCAAAAACAACTAACAACAGCACGCTTAAACCTAATTTATCTAAATGATTTGCAATGTTCTGATAGTGCTTGATAAAGAAGATTGAGGCTAAAAGAATTAAACAAGGAAAAGCAAACTTTGAAAGAACTTTAGAGATCTTATGAGCTGTATTCTTAAAATAGAGTTGTGTAAGTACACCTAAGATAATAGGAATTAACATCAAGACTACGTTTTGAACCAAAAGCTTACCCACAGGCAACTGCACAGTTCCAAATTCGGACTCTACCCCACTTGTGTTAAGGATAGATACACATACAGACATGATAATAGGCAGGGTTACTAATGTAACAATTGAGCTTACAGCTGTCATGGATACAGATAAAGCAACATCACCTTTAGCAATATAAGAAAAGATATTTGATGATGAACCGCCTGGACAACAGGCAATTAAGACTAAACCTATAAAGAAGACAGTGTCTAGCTGCATAAAATATGCAATTACAATTGCAATTACAGGAAGAACTACTAACTGTCCTGTAAGACCTACCGCCATTGGCAGAGGCTTTTTTAATAACATTTTAAAGTCGTCAGACTTTAAAGTAAGACCTAATGAATAAGTAAGGATGGTTAAAATTGGCAAAACAATAAAGATTGGATTCACTTTTTATTCCTCATAAAGTTGCCTCATTGTACTTATAAATGCCGTTTTAATAAAGTCATGCATTCTTTATTTTACAAAAAGAAAAATATTGTCATATCATGTATCAAAATGTGACGTAAAAAGAAAATTTTTGAGAAAATTCGACATTTTTTTGTTCTATTTTTAAATATTTTCAAAAAAATTTACATTTTGAACTATAGAAGAGTAAAATAATTTTCAATACTTAAATTATGTACTAAACCTTACAAGAAAATACTAAAAGTTAGGACAAGACCGTGAGCATTCTAAAGAAACTAAGTAACCCCCAGATTAAAGCATCCAAATCTGATAACAAACTCATTCACTACTTTTTATCTAACGGTCTTAAAGCGTGTTCCTCATCAATTTCAGAGATTTCTGCTGATTGTGACATCAGCCATGCTACTGTAACCAGATTTGCAAGAAAGTTTGGCTTTGAGACTTTAAAAGATTTTAAGATTTCCCTTGCCCAGGATCTTGGAGCTCAAGATAGCGATAACAAAGGTAAAAGATCTGCTATCAACTTGAAAGAAAGTTGTGAAACTACTGCGCAGAAACTATTACAGCTAAACCAGACTCTTTTGTCTCAAACCGCTGTTGAGATTGGTTATGAGTCAGTTACCAAGCTTGCAAAAGAGATGGTATCAGCTCGACATGTGTTCTTCTTTGGTATTGGAAGTTCAGGCTTTTTGGCTCGAGACGCAGCCAGAAAGTTTGCCCGTATCGGAGTAGATGCTCGTTGCTATACTGATTCTCATGAAATCATGACCCATTCTGTAATGACCAACAGCCAGGATTTGGTTATCTATATATCTAATTCTGGTAAAACAGGTGAACTGGTAAAGTCAGCATCAATCTGTGCTAAAAAAGGCGCTATGATTTGTGCGATTACCGCAGAGACAGCCTCTCCTCTTTACACCTTTACTGATATTACAGTTTTACATGCTGTACATGATTATGATCTGGCTCATGGCTATGCAGACTCAAGATTAAGCGTCTTCTTTATCATTGATCTAATCTACATAGAACTCATTAAAGTAATCGGTGAGAAAGCTATTAAGATTAAACAAGATACTCAGGATGCTATCGAGTCTCTATCCTCTGGAGACTAAATCTAATTACATCTACTGCAATGAAATATGTGCAGTAGAAAATTAAAAATCACAATTCGTTACACTTTTCTTAAAATAATTCCTATAAATTGCACTTATTGTCAGTAAATTAAGTTCTTTTAAGTTTTATTACCTTAGAATGAATTCTGGAGGTAATATGAAAATTAAACACTACAAATCTAACCTAAAAAAGCGCCAGAAACATAAGACAGCAAAATTACTAAAACTCTTATTCATATCTGTGCTGTCTATATATGTATTCACCTTGTTACCAAGTATTCTTAATCTGTGGATAAATATCTCTTCATCTATTCCCTATGGTGTTTATAAAAGAGTAGACAAATATCCTAAAAAAGATGATTACATCTTGTTTTGTCTTGAGGATGAGCTTGCCAAAGTCAGTGTTGAAAGACGATACACGACAACAGGTAATTGCCCTTTTCAATCAGCTCCAATAGGAAAGAAAGTCGTTGCCGCGCAAGGTGATCTTGTAAAGATTAGTAAAGATGGTATTGAGGTTAATGGAAAGTTACTTTCAAACACTAGACCTTCAACTTATGACTTGTTAGAGCGCAAAATGCCTGAATATAGCATGAATAGATATCTTGATAATAATGAATTTATCGTAGCATCAACAAAAGAGAATTCCTATGACAGCAGATATTTTGGGATCGTAAGAGGAGAACAGATAAAAGGAGTGATTGAAATGATAATCCCGTCATAAAGACGGGATTAAAAGCGATAAAACAGACTAAAACTTAGTCATCAACACGCTTGAATAGTAATGAGCCGTTAGTGCCACCGAAACCGAAGTTATTTGACATAGCGTACTCAATATCATGTTTCTGAGCTGTACCAGGAACAAGATTGAAATCACCAACTTCATCCTCAGGATTCTGAAGGTTGATGGTTGGAGGACAAATCTGATCCTTAATTGACATAACAGTAATAACAGCCTCAATAGCACCAGCGGCACCTAATAAGTGACCGGTCATTGACTTAGTTGAGCTCATGCAACAGTTCTTTGGAGCATCTCCAAAGATGCCTTTAACAGCGCGTAACTCTGATAAGTCACCAACTGAAGTTGAAGTACCGTGAGCGTTAATGTAATTAACCTGCTCTGGTTTTACACCGGCATCCTTCAATGCGTGCACCATTGAACGAGCTGCGCCTTCACCTTCTGAAGGAGTTGCAGTCATATGATAAGCATCACCAGACATGCCAAAGCCAACTAATTCAGCGTAAATCTTTGCGCCACGAGCCTTTGCATGCTCGTACTCTTCAAGTACTAATACACCTGAACCGTCGCCTAAAACGAAGCCATCACGATCCTTATCCCAAGGACGAGATGCGTGCTCTGGATCATCGTTACGATGTGATAGAGCCTTCATTGCTGCGAAACCGCCGATACCCATAGGGGTAGAAGCCTTTTCAGCACCACCACAAATCATTACATCAGCATCACCGTATGCAACTAAACGTGCAGACAAACCGATAGCATGAGTACCAGTAGCACAAGCTGTTACAGTTGATAAGTTAGGACCACGAAGGCCTTTCATGATAGATAGCTGACCAGAAACCATGTTAATAATGGTTGATGGTACGAAGAATGGGCTGATACCGTGTGGACCACGAGCAGCAAGACCATTGATATTTTTCTCAATTAAGGTCAAACCACCAATACCAGAACCAATCATGGTTCCGATTCTATCGCGGTTCTGATCATTGATTTCTAGACCAGAATCATTGATAGCCATGATACCTGCAGCGATGCCGTACTGGATGAATAAATCCATCTTACGCTCATCTTTACGAGCAATGCCCCACTGTTCAGCATTAAAATCTTTAACAAGACCAGCGATTTTAACTGTGAAATCTGAAGTATCAAAGTGATCTATAGTGCCGATACCGCTTTTACCAGCTAATAGGTTCTTCCATGATTCTTCAAGTGTACCGCCTACTGGGCTTAGCATGCCCATACCGGTAACTACAACCCTACGTAATTGCACCGTTGGATCTCCGTAAATGTATTTGAAAAAAGAATGGAGATGAAATTCATCTCCAGTCTATTTAATAAATAACAGAAGATGGGATCCCCATCCCTATTGATGGATAATAACTAAAAGTTATTATTCCTTGTGATTTGTAATGTAATCAATAGCAGCCTGAACAGTATTGATCTTCTCTGCTTCCTCATCAGGAATATCAGTACCAAACTCTTCCTCTAAAGCCATAACTAGCTCTACAGTGTCCAGTGAGTCAGCGCCTAAATCATCTACGAAAGATGCCTCAGGTACAACATCTTCAGGCTTAACGCCTAACATGTCTACGATAATCTTCTTTACGCGCTCTTCAATATTGCTGTTGCTCATTTCTTTCCTTGATCAGACTGCAAAATGCAGATACTGTCCTATTCAAATTAAAGGGCCTGCCCAATGCTAGGTCCCAAACAAACTTGTGCTAATTATATATGTTTTCTTTCAGTTTTGGTAGTAAATTATGCTTATATTTACAATAAAAAGTGACAGATCACATTATTAGCACAAAATTAAGTAAATATGACCATAACTGATACCCATTTATGGTCACTAAAATTAGTTGCAGTGTAAACCGCCATTTACATCAATAGTAGAACCAGTGATGTATGATGCCATATCTGAAGCTAAGAAAACTGCTGAAGCTGCAATATCATCAGCTGTTGCTGCTCTCTTTAAAGGAATGGTGTTTGTCCAAGCCTTTAACTGCTCTTCATTTAATGCAGCAGTCATATCTGTTGCAACAAAGCCTGGAGCAATACAGTTTACAGTAATTCCACGAGAACCAACTTCTTTGGCTAATGATTTGCTAAAACCGATTAAACCGGCCTTAGCAGCTGAGTAGTTACACTGACCTGCATTACCATCCTGGCCTACGATTGAAGCGATGTTGATAATTCTACCTGCACGCTTTTTCATCATAGGAGTTACACATAACTTAGATAACTGTACGCAAGCGAATAAGTTGCACTGTAAAACATCATTCCAGTCATTGTCCTTCATTCTCATGAAAAGACCATCTCTGGTAATACCAGCATTGTTAATTAAAACATCTGGGCAAGTACCAGCTTCTGCAACAACAGCATTGAAGCAATCTTCAACAGACTGCTTATCTAATGAGTTCATTACAAAACCTTTACCGTGACCATTTAAGTACTCAGTAATACCCTGTGCACCTTTTTCAGAGGTTGCTGTACCGTATACTGTTGCACCTAACTGCTCAAAATTCTGAGCAATAGCTTTACCGATACCACGGCTAGCACCAGTTACGAAAACAACTTTGCCTTTAAAATCTAAATTAAACATGTCTTCTTACCTTTAAGCTAATTCTTCTAATGCCTTTGCTAAAGTAGCTTCGTTGCATACATTAGCTGTACCTAGAGATCTGTCGATTCTACGAGCAAGACCGCTTAAAACTTTATTAGGACCAACTTCAACTAAAGCCTCAACACCTTCTGCCTTTAAAGCCTGTACAGTCTCAACCCAACGTACTGGCTGAGTTAACTGTTTTACTAGAGCATCGATGATGTCAGATGCTTTTACAACAGGCTTTGCATATGCATTTGCATATACAGGGATCTGTGCATCTTTTACATTGATCTCTTTTAAAGCTGCTTCTAATCTGTCAGCAGCTGGCTGCATTAGAGGACAGTGAGATGGAGCAGATACTGCTAAAGGTACAACTCTTTTTGCACCTAAAGTTGTAAATTCAGCACAAGCCTTATCAACAGCTTCTTTATTACCTGAAATTACAACCTGACCTGGAGTATTGAAATTCGCTGCCCAAACTTTGAATTTATCATCAGATACTTTCTTGCAGGTATCAATGATAACTTGATCTTCTAAACCTAAAATTGCAGCCATAGCGCCAACGCCAGCAGGAACAGCTTCCTGCATTGCTTGACCACGCAGTCTCACTAACTTAACAGCATCTTTAAAATCAATAGCACCAGCTGCAACTAATGCACTGTACTCGCCTAATGAGTGACCAGCTAAAGCTGCTGGTTTTTCAGCCTTTGACATTAAAACTCTAAATGCTGCAACAGATGCAGTTAAAATAGCAGGTTGAGTTACTTCAGTCTTATTTAACTCAGCCTCAGGGCCATTTAAAGTGATGTTCTTCAAATCATAGCCTAATGCTTCATTAGCCTCAGCATAAGTTTTTGCAACAATTTCATTGTCCATGAAATCAGCAAACATACCTACACCCTGGGATCCCTGACCAGGAAATACAGCTGCATATTTTTTCATATTTATCTCCTAAAAAAGCACAGTAGATTTCACTGCGCTTTTGATTGAAAAGATTAGTAGCGGATAAGAGCAGAGCCCCAGGTAAAACCACCACCAAAAGACTCTAGTAACAGAACATCGCCACGCTTAATTCTGCCTGAACGGATACCTTCATCTAAAGCTAAGCCTACAGAAGGAGCTGAGGTATTACCCTGTTTATCTAGAGTAACGATAACTTGAGACATATCCATCTTTAACTTTCTTGCAGTAGCTGCAATAATTCTCAAGTTAGCCTGATGAGGTACTAAGAAATCAAGCTCTTCAGCACTCATGTTACCTTTCTCTAATGTTTTGGTCACAAGAGATGCTAAAACTGTAACTGCATGTTTGAATACATCATTACCTTTCATGTATAACCATGAACTGTTTGATGTGTCTTCACCACGCTTTGGATATGCTAAAGAAAGTAATGGACCATACTTAGCATCTGCTGACATATGAACAGCAATGGTGCCTTCTGTCTCTGATTGGCCTAATACACAAGCAGCTGCACCGTCACCAAATAGAACAATAGTAGTTCTGTCATTTGGATCACATGCTCTAGACATTAAGTCAGCTGCAACAACAAGAACTTTCTTAGCCTGACCTGACATAATCATAGAATGAGCTAAGGCATAGCCATAGCTAAAGCCTGAACAAGCTGCTGCAAGATCAAAAGCAGGACAATCTGAAATTCCTATTAATCCAGAAATTTCACAAGCTGTTGAAGGGAAAGCATTCTGTGATGAGGTTGTAGCACAGATAACTAAATCAATCTCGCTAGGATCTGTATTAGCTGCTTCTAATGCTCTACGAGCAGCGATTGCGCCCATAGATGCAGCAGATTCGTCAGGAGCAGCGATTCTTCTCTCACTAATACCTGTACGTTCTAAAATCCACTCGTTTGATGTGTCTACCATACGCTCTAAATCAGCGTTGGTACGTATCTGTTCTGGCAAGTAACTGCCTGTTCCAAGAATTCTGGTAAACAATGAATTCTCCAAATAATGCAATTAAACAATTTGTCTATTTTATACAAGATGAGGCTAAATTTCCATGAACTAGACGGATTTTTTCAGCTCTTCCTTGATAGAATCAATAAGATTAAGCCTTGCAAGTTTGACTGTACCTGCCAGAGCCACAGCTACAGCTTCTTTACCTGCACTAGCATGGCTCTTAACAACTAAACCATCTACACCTAATAGTAGAGAACCGTTGTACTGCCAAGGAACTAGCCAATCAGGTCTTGCCAGCTTTGAAAAGAATTTTTTGATGCCAGATGCATTCAAGAATGCAGAAGCTACACCTTCAGCTGCCTTTAGTGCAACATTTCCGGTAAAGCCATCAGTTACGATTACATCTGCTTCATCTGTAAAGAGTTTGTCTGCTTCAACAAAACCGCAACAGTTGATGCGTTTTACCTGTTCTATAAGGTCACGTCCCTCTTTTACTAAAGGGTTACCTTTATTACGCTCAGATCCTACATTTAGCACACATACTCGAGGATGTTCCTCAGAATACATAACTTTATATGCAGCATTGCCTAATAGCGCAAAAGACAGAAGATCTTTACTCTTACTTTGGGCATTAGCGCCTAAGTCTAACATCAAAGAATACTTCTCAGGACCAGCTGGAATTCTAGCGCATAAAGCAGGTCTCATGTTTTCTACAGTTCCCAGAATATGTCTTGATAAGGCTACCAAAGGACCTGTGCCGCCACTAGAAACAACAACATCAGCTTTCTTGTCACGTACAGCTTCAATAGCTTTACGCATTGCAGAATTGTAATAACCTTCTAAAACCTTGCGAGGGTCTTCATCTTGAGGAATACATTCTGGCGCTGAAAAAAAATCATAACGCTTAGCATCGATTTTTTCTTGAGACAAAGCTTGCTTAAGTTTTTGTCCACCATAGACCAAAACTCTTAAGCTAGGATTCAAAACTAAAGCGAAACGAACGGCACTTGCAACCGTCGTTTCACAAGGAATCTCCTGCATATGGGTAATCAGCTTTCTTGCAGGCAAAAGAACGGTGCTGAAGCTAAAAAAAGAAAATTTGAAAATAAACTTCAAGCTTATACTCCCCTGCCTCGCACTCGGACTTTCGGCGTTTGTTATGCAATCCAGCGAAAGTATTATATCGGTCTGCTTTAATTCATCGCTTTTAAAATACGGCGGGGATATCGCGGTAGGGGCAATGACAATACTCTCGAGCGTTATGCAGTTTGCAATGCTGCCGCTCCAGGGCATTGCACAGGGCGCACAGCCTATAATCAGTTATAACTACGGTGCGCAAAGCAGCGAACGCGTAAAAAAGACATTTAAGCTTCTTCTGACGGTAAGCCTTACCTACTCCTGCATTTTGTGGGGATTTATAATGCTCTTCCCTGATCTTTTTGCTAAAATGTTTTCGTCAGACGCCGCGCTATTTCCGAACTCAGAACCCGCGACGATTTAATGAGAATTATCGACG
>OQWA01000058.1_pt1 | contig 23357 bp, 17 predicted proteins | sample 1691581 | NCBI WGS metagenome assembly OQWA01 (sample SAMN03418264, study PRJEB22391) | human gut metagenome | biome: human-gut; feature: organic feature; material: feces | host: Homo sapiens | place: Tanzania | collected 2013-01
CGTAAACCCCGACGAGGGACTTTACGAAAAACTCAAAGTATAAAGGAGACATCGCAGGATGAAAAAGGAACTCGCGAAAACATACGCTCCGAAAGAATTTGAAGAGCGTATATACAAGAACTGGGAGGAGAAGAAGTATTTCCACGCGGAGCGCGATCCGCATAAGAAGCCGTATACTATCGTTATCCCCCCGCCGAACATCACGGGGCAGCTCCATATGGGTCACGCTCTTGACGAAACTCTTCAGGATATCCTTATCCGCTGGAAGAGAATGTCTGGCTATGAGGCTCTCTGGCTCCCCGGAACCGACCATGCCGCTATCGCTACCGAGGCTAAGATCGTTGAAGCTATGCGCAAGGAAGGTCTGACCAAGGAAGGCATAGGCAGAGAAGCTTTCATGGAGCGTGCATGGAAATGGAAGGAGCAGTACGGCAATTTTATCTGCACAAGGCCGTACAATATATGATAAGTTTTTGCGTTCAAAGCTCATCTTGAAAAGATTGGGCTTCTTAAACTTCAGTTTATCCATGATGTCGTTTATGACATCAGGAGTAGCAGTTGCAGGAAGCCAGTTTCTGAGATACAGCTCTGCCGAGGAATCCGGTTGCGCCTGTAATCAGATACCTGTCGTACATACGGATTCCGTTCATTGACCGATTGAGGAACACATTCTGAAAGCTTGCAACGGAGTTCCTGTCATACATATGAATCCCCCCCTCATAACTCATCCGGAAGCCATGCAGCATCCTTTGAGAGTTTTTTAATGAATGCCCGTCCGCAATCCCGGTTATTTTTCGCCTGATGGAACTTGAAAACCATCGACTCATCGTTCAGTTTTCCGATAATCTCTATCTTTCCTTTCGGATGCGACATGCAGTACTTGAAGCACTTTCCCTGACCGCTCTGCATCGCTTTCGCTCCCTCAACTATGTCATATCCTTCGGAAAACGGCACTTGGAAGATGTTCTTGACGCCGCTCACCGGGCGGCACTGGAATATGTAATACGGGACTACTCCGCAAGCGGTCAATTTTCTCAACAGCGTGCCCAGTACGCCGGGAGAATCGTTTACGCCTTTCAAAAGCACTGTCTGATTCTTTACAACGACCCCGCAATCAAGAAGGGCGCGTATGGCAGCGGTGGCTTCCGGCGTTATTTCTCTCGGATGATTGAATTGGGTAACAACATACAGCTGCTTCTTTCCGCTGTATTTTTTCAGACAGGCAAGCAGCTCTTCATCCATATAAATCCGCATGGGGTACACTGCCGGCGATCTCGTTGCTATTCTGATGAGATCGAGATGCTTCATCCTTGAAAGAACATCAAGATAGTGCTTGATGATACATGTGGGAAGGGTAAACGCATCGCCGCCGCTGAGGATAACGTTGGTCAGCTCGGTGTGCTCGCGGATATAATTTACAACGGATTCAAGATTTCCGGCTATCTCCTCATCCGAACGCCCTACAAGCCGCTTGCGGAAGCAATGCCGACAGTACATGAAGCAACGATTTGTTGTCAGTATAAGGGCACTCTCGGTGTATTTGTGCTGGACACCCTGACACACAGTGTTAGACTCCTCATCGCTCGTATCAAACTCTCCGCTCATGTCCGTTTCAAGGAACGTGGGGATGCTCATTCTGCGGATCGGGTCGTCCGTGTCGCTCCAGTCAATAAGTGACAAATAGTATCTTGTGACGGACATCGGGAATTTTTCACACAGCGCCCGCATCTGCTGTGTCAGTCTGCGATCAAACCGGAGCTTTGCTTCAAGCTCTCCTATGTCGGTAATGTTTTCGATTAAATCTTTGCTCCATGTCATAATCTTGATTCTCCTTTCTTTGTTTTTCGTTATATGAACAGCCGGGCAACGGTCAATTCGGCAAGAACCGATCACCATTGCCCGGCTGAGTGAGGGGGAAGCGAAATCACTTTTTGTTTTCCCGGTATCCGCCTTTGAATAAACGCACCGTGTTTTTCACGATTCAAAGGCAGCTTTTACGAGGCAAGGGGTTTTACGGTTCATACAGTCCCATTGCAATGCGCATTATGAGAACTGCGTCTGCGATCGTTATTTCTCCGTTCATGTCCACGTCTGCGAGAATGAGGCTTTCCCCTTCAAGCAAATATACACCCAACGCATGACGGGCGGCAAGGATCGCATCCGCGATCTGTACAATTCCGTTGCCATCAACATCTCCGAGGATGCCGGTTACGGGGGGCTGACCGCTGTCGTAGGGGATGAACATTCCCGTCCATTGACTGCCGTGACCTATCGTTCCCTTGGATTCTGCCTGCATCGTCTGCAAATCAATCTTGAAAAGCAGGTTGGACGGATTCCATGTTTCCGAAAATGTTGCATACTGTGCCCAGTATATATGTCCGGTGGAATGATCCATAGTCATGGACTGATAGTCGTAGCTCTTTGCCGGAACGGTCATGATTGTCTCGTACATTCCCGTGTCGAGATCAAGACTGCAAAGTTCCGATACGGAGAAGCCCATCGCCATGCAGTAAGCGTTGCCTTGCAGGTCTATTGCAAGTGTCTGCATTGTGTATGGGATGCCCTCCTCGTTGTTCATGTAAGGAAGCGGGATCCCTCCGCTCTCAAGATTCAGCATATTGCCGGTTTCAAGATCGACTTCGCATATGCACTGCGTCCCATCGCTGCTGTTTTGCAGGATGGCGAACATTTTGTTCCGACTGTAGTCATATTCCATATCGAGAACATTGAATCCACCGTTCTGTGCGAAATTGGTATCGAGAAAGTACTGCTGCGTTGTTTCCCCGGCGACCATATCGTCAAATCGCACCCTGAAAAAGTTATTATGCCCCGTATACCCGTAAATATACCCGTCATGATAGGCAGCAGCAGCAACGAGGCTTGAATATCCGCTCCCCGTTTCGGCGGGCATACCGCAGTGCATAGTGACTTCTTCCGGAGAATCGGCGTTAAAGCTCGACCAGGTATACCAGTTCGTATGGAACTCCGGATCGTTCGGTATGCGCTCCGAAACCCAGAAGCCGTATATGGTAGGCTCGTCCTCCTGTGCAGGGGGCGGCGTGGGCGTGGGCGGTTCGGGAGAAACCGGCGGCGTAGGCGTGGGCGGAATGGGAGTTGTACCGTCAAACTTAGCCGTAAGCATGGTAGCGGGGATATCGATGTCCGCGCCGAGGGGGAGCCGCAGACTCGAAGAAACAAGGGATTCACCCATATACCAGCCTCTGAACGTTCCGTTGGGGGTGGCCACGGCGGTTATCCTGTTTTCCCAATAGTTGTCGCTCACATATACACGCTCCCAGTCCACGCCCACATAGCCGTCGCCTTCTGAAAGGAGGGTTATGTCAAGGGAGAGCCCCGGTATAATGCACTTCCATTCGAGCGACATCAGTTTCGCATCATAACAGCGAAGCTTGTCTATGTTCGTGTTCTGTGAAAGATCCAATACGCTTATGTCGGTATTGTTGCAGAACAACCTTGCCAATGCAGGGTTGTTGGAAATGTCCAGCTCGCTTATGTCGGTATTGTTGCAGAACAGATCCGTAAGGTTCTCGCATTTGCTTACGTCAATTGAAGTCAGATGCGTGTTTTCACAGCGAAGTTCCCGCAGCTGCGGATTCCGGCTGACATCGATCTGCGATATCCCGGTATTTCCGCAGAAAAGATACCAGAGATTTTCAAAGGGTGAAACGTCCAGTTCGGTAATGGGGTTTTGATAACAGTGGAACTGGCGCAGTTTCGGGAGATTAGACATTGAAACACTTGACAGCATGTTTTCTTCACACCAGACAAGACGCAGCTCTGCACAGTTGCTTACGCTGAAATTTGTCAGCAGATTCTGCGCGACATTCAACTCATCGAGCAGCGGACAGTCACTTATGCTGACGGCTGTGATGGAGTTTCCCGCGCAGCCAAACGCACGCAGCTTTGAGAAGCCGGAAAGATTCAAGGTTCCGACAAGATTTCTGTTGGGGAAATCATAAGCGCTGAAGAAGATGTATTCGGCATGTATGAATCCCGTTGGTGCTATGTACCAAAAGATGCCTCCCCATGTTTCCGGGTCGTTGGGATCGTATGCGGAGCTCAGCTGCGTGCCGTTCTTTACGCCGGCTGAGTTGGTCTGCTCCATAAAAGCAAGGAGCTGATTGTATTCGTGCTCCACATATCCGTAGGGTGCACGGCTTTCCGCACGTTTGCCGTGTGCGGCGGTTGGGGCGATCATGAGCAGCATCATCGCTGCCAAAATCACTGAGATAATTCTTTTCATCGGTCGTCCTCCTGGGGTATTCTTTTTTATCCTAATGCTTCAAAGTCCCGACATATCGGTGACTTCTCCGCTTAATTTAACGAGGGCGTTTGATTCAATGGATTCTTCTCAAAGGGTTCCCGTTTCTCGCCTGACGGGAAAGCGGCAGTCGTTCTTCCAAAATATCTTCGCATTTTGAAAAGAAGAGGATTCATTTACCTGAATGCAGCTGCGTATTTCAAAACGTTATCCGTCCCTCGTTCCGACAAATATGCTCTTCGACCGTTCGAAAGAGTTCTTTGTCGAAACGGACGTTAGGGACGGACAGCGTAACGGGATCAGAGCTATGGATATTGGAGGAGGGTGCGATTCCAAGAACAGCGTGCTCCTCTCCCGCAGACACTGCGCATTGAAAAATACTGACGAACCGTAGATATTACCTAAACCTTACACTTATTTATCCTGTGCATTTTCTTCTCTGCTGCAAGCTCTCGCTGTCCGCAGATGTAAGAAATCCGGTGTTTTTGTAAAATCGGCTGTTTTCAAGCAACGAACTTCTTCTTTCCTCTTGTAAGAACCACCGGCAGGCTCATATGCGGCCGCAGAGCGTATATTATTTCGCTCGGCTGCATGAGGCGTTCGTGCAATAAGGATAGTCTGCACACAGCTCATGTTATAAGCATAATACAAGATATTCAGATAAATCTTCCCGCTGTTTGTATATACTATACACGATTTGGGTGCCCGAAGTCAATACACACGAATTAATAGTTATGCAGTTTTAATTATATATTATTCGCTTGCGAGTGAGACTTTCGTTACTCTTTCGTTGTAAGGGGAAGTCTTATTCGGTCAACAGTACGGGCAGCGACAGGAGGCAAATCAATCGTCATCGAAAATATCTTTTCTTTTTCGCATTTTTTCTGTAAGGTTCCGCCTTTTCCGCAGTCCAATAGGTAAACAGGGGGAAAATCCCTAAATACCGGGGGTGATTTGTATGGCATACTTCGGGCTTTGTCGGATGAGCTGATCAACCGACAACGGCAAAAAAGGAGTTTTCAGCTTATTTGCCGTCTTAGTATACAGCATATAAGGTGTGTTGAACAAAGAGCTGCATACCGCTGATTGCACTCCGTGCTGCGCGCCCGGACTGCTTTCGCTCCCCGGCCGGGCAAAACGCTCCACAGGACCGTTTTGTTTCCCCGGCTTCGAGTCCCGTTTGACTTAACCAAACACAGAGGCACCCAACGGGTGCCTCTGTGTTTGGTGCCGGTGGTGGGACTCTCCGCTCAAGTCGTCCTTTGCTTGCACTCCGTGCTGCGCGCCCGGACTGCTTTCGCTCCCACCTTTATTGTGTTTGGTGCCGGTGGTGGGACTCGAACCCACACGGTATTGCTACCAACGGATTTTGAGTCCGTCACGTCTGCCAATTCCATCACACCGGCGAATATGTTCAAATTTTGTACATATATCAGTTTAACACATTTTTTAAACGGATTCAAGAGGGAGAATCACATTATATTAAAAATTTGATTCACTGTTTTCCTGCGGCGGCTGTGCGTCCGTTAAATTGATGCAGGGGTAAAAAAACATTGCCGCAACCGGTCAACGATTGCGGCAATGCAGGCTCTATGCCCTGCACCGATTTTCCGAACGACTTTGCAAAAATGGAGTCAGGATGCAAAGGACAGAAAGGATGATGACAGTCTTTTGTTCGGAAATCGATGCAGGGTTGCTGAAAGGCTGTTACCGTTCGTGCCATGATAACGGCCGTCAGCAGCAAATCAGATAACAGCGCGGAGGATAAGCAGCGCGTCGATAAGCTCAACAACGCCGTTGCCGTTAAAGTCGGCAGCCTCAAGCTGTTCGGGGGTCAGCTCCGCAAGGTCGCTGCAATAACGCATAACGAGCAGAGCATCTGCGGCGGTCACAATGCCGTCGCCGTCAACATCGCCCGCAAGGATTCCGCTTGCGGGTTCATATTGTGCAACAAGGACGGTGTTTGCCGTGATTCCGGTGAAGCTTCCGCTCCAGCCGATGAAATCATAGCCTTCACGCACGGGGTCGGCAGGTGCTTCCGCATCCATGCCGCAGCCGACTGTCTGAACACTGATCGTTGTGCCGTCCCAGTCAACGAAATAAACATTAAAGTAGTTATCGCTTGCGAACACAGCTTCGATCGTGTGGTTTGCAATAACGCAGTCGAAGGTGTATTCATTTGCGGCACCGACTGATTCGCCGTCAACAATGATATCCGCAACATGCCAGCCCTCATTCGGAGTAATCGTGTACGATGCAGAACCGAGAGAATCAACAGTGGTTGTTCCGTCGGGCGATATTGTTCCGCCGAGTCCTGCCGAAGCGGAGATGTCGTAGTTTTCGGCAACAACGTTAATCGTGCAGGTCATCTCCTTAAGGAAGCCGTTCGTAAGCTTCAGCGTGGTGCTGCCGATTTCGTTTGCGGTTATCGTTGCGGAGAAAACATCACCATCGTTCGGGGCAACCGATGCAACTGATTCATCCTCAACGCTCCATGTAAAGTCGAAATCCGTGAACAAATCCCAGATATCGGAATGTGCGCTGACGGTGTAAGTCTCGCCGGGGCGGAGATTTACAACACTGTCGGAAAGCTCGCCGGAGTTGTAGATTCCGGGGCGATCATCGCGCTCGATGCGAATAAACAAGCCGTTGCCCGCATAATCGCTTAGCATGCATTCAAGGAAGAGGAAACTGTTGATGTCGCTCAGATCGTCCGGACCGAGACCGAGCCTTGTCGTTCCGTTCACGGTACCGGGTTCAACGGAATTGTGGAAAACTTTGCTTGAGCTGGCGCCGCTGACATATGCAGCCCTGCCGCAATTCCAGTCCATGTACTGATTCTCGCTGTAGTCAATGACGATAGTGGGAACGTGGTAGTATTCACCCGTGCCGACATAGTCGTCTTCCTCATCGCTCCATTCTTCATATTCCCATTCATAGCTGACCATGGAAACATTCTTGATTGGGCTTTCGGTGTCAATCGTGAGCGGCATCTCCCACTTTTCGGTGCGCTCCCTGCCATTATAAGCCAGTTCCGCACAAAATGCAACAGTAAGTTTTGTGTTGTTGGGCAGGGGGTTGCCTTCAAGGTCGGTATAATCCCAGTCAAACTCCTCGTTATCATAGGCTCCGACGTAAAGTGCCTGACCCGCATTGTCATTATAATACGTCTTCGGCACAAAACCGAGATCCTTGCGGTAGTATTCAACGCCCGTTTCTGCATTCACAACGCTGTAATAAAAATTCTCAACATTGCGGTTCAATCCGATTGCGATCGCATCGATCGCATCGCGGATGCTGTCCCCGTTGGGAGAGATCGCGTTGCGGTTTGCAACATAGCGCATCGTGCCGAGTTCCTCCGTGGGGTAAATGCTGTTGTTCGGCCAAGCCATGCTTGTTCCGAGGCCGATATATTCATCGTAATTTGCATCATAGGTATATACGCCGTTGACAACATGGGTTGCATCGCATTCACCGGTTTCAATTTCGGTGAAATCATAGTAGCTGCTCTGCTCAATTGCGGGCAGGGCAAGCCAGTCGCCGTAGAATGCAAGGAACGGAGCGGAAAGATCAACGCCGTTCTCCTCACCTGCGGTGAGAGTCACGAAACCTTCGACATATATGCCGTTCGGGAAGTACTTTTCGATATAAGCGATGTCTTCCTCGGTGAGCGTAATCGTTACGGAAACTTCGGTTGAACCGCCCGCAGGAACCGTAATCGCGCCGTTGCCCGCAATTTCGGAATTCAGCATGTGCGGGGTCTGAGTCATGAGATAACGGCGGGTGCCGTCCGCATTGATTCGGCCCGTCTCCGCACTTTCCGTCTGAACGGAAGCATCAACAGTATAGGTTTTGTCCGCATCGGTCATGTTCACAACGGTGAAATTAAGGTTGTAAACACCTGTTTTCTGCGGGTCATCGCCGAGTTCAAGCTTTGCCCTGCCGCATTCGGTGGTGATATAGGCACCGGCGGTCATTGCTGCACGGATGTTCTCAAAGCCCGCGCCCTGATAACGGGGGGAATAGGTAAGTCCGTCGGGATTGAGCACCGGAGTTGCGGCACTCATGAGCAGGTTGTTCACAATTTCCGGAAGTTCCGCCGCAGGAATATCGAAATTATTCATCAGATACTGACGAACAAGCAGTGCGCTGCCCGCCGTCATCGGAGCGGACATTGACGTGCCGCTTGAAAGTGCGTATGCGCCGCTGCCGTTATATGCGGAGAAAACATTGCCGCCGATGGCCGTTATCTCGGGCTTGATGGTCAGTCCGCCGGTTGTGCCCCAGCTTGAGAATGAGGACATGTAACCGCCCTGATCGTCAATATCCCAATAGGGGTTGATATGAATCGTCGCCGGGTGGGACGGTTCAAGAGCCTTGGTCAGCGAATCGTATTTGTATGCCGCAACGGGATAGGTCCAATCCTCTCTCGTTGTGTCAACAAAGGTGGTTTCTCTTGAAGAGTCAAAGATAAACAGTGCAGCCGCACCCGCCTCGCGTGCAAACGCCGCATGTTCATCGATCGTCAGTTCGGAGTTATAATCAACAAACAGAAGCTTGCCGGAAACATCGGAAAGATCCGCATTGTCGATGGTGGTATGAAAAATGCTGTACTCGTAGCTGTGTCCGCCGATGCGGGTTGCAACTTTGTACTCATAATCCGCCTTGTCGTCGTAGCGGGATTTCCATGAACCGCCGTATTCGGGATATGCATCATCGAACAGCAGCGCGTCCTGAGTCTGAATCGCAACGAAGTATTCGGGGTTGTTAAGACTTGCAACCGTCAGAACGGAATTGAAGCTTCCGGGCATGCCGACCATGCCGATATCGGGATTGTCCGTAAGGCCGAGATCCGCTTCCCAAAGGCTGTGGTAAGTGGAAGAGGCGGAGTTGCCCGCAGAAGCAACAACATTGATGCCGTTGGCAAGTGCCGCATCAAAAACTTCTGTATAGTCCTCGTAATACACGGGACCGCCGACAGCACCGAGACTGAGGTTTATTGCATCCGCACCGAGAACGATCGCATCCTCCATTGCGGCTGCAACGCTGCCGAGAGTTGCGGAAGCATCGCGATTGCTGAACACCTTGAGCGGCAGGATCTGCGCCTTGGGTGCAACGCCGAGTGATGTCAGGCCGAAGCTTGTACCCGCGCTTTCGACCGCCTGCCCCGCTGCGATGCCCGCAACATGCGTGCCGTGTGCGGAAGCCTGTCCGCCGTGGTTAACATCGCAGTCCTTATCCGCATAGTCAAATGCGAACGGAATCTTATCGTTGATATAAACCTGTTCCGCAGTCGTTCCGGGACGAAGCGCAAGCATGTTCATATCCGGATTTTCGGCGATTATGCGGCTGATGTCCTCCTGCGACAGTTTGACTGTTTCAAGCCCGGGAGCAAAGCACTCGTTATCGGTATCGATGCCTGTATCGATAATTGCAATAACCATGCCGCTGCCGTCAATGCCGAGATCCCATGCGTAGCGGGATTCAATAACATCGTTCGCAATCGTCATCTTCGTGTCGCCGGGACGAACGATTTCATAGCTTTCCGTGGGAATTTCAAACACGGGCATGTATTCAACGCTTTCAACGCCCGCAACCGCCGCAATGCGCGAAACCTCGTTGAAAGGTACGCTTGCCGCAAAGCCGTTGCAGAGCAGGGTGAAATCATATTCAAAAGAGATTGCCGAAGCGGCGCACTCAATGCGCTTTTTAATGATTTCGTGTTCCGCTGCAAGCTTTTCGCGTGCGGCGGACTGCTGTTTGGTAAGTCCTTCGCCGAGAACCGCGCCGCCGTTTTCGAGCACGGCATCGCCGGAAAGTTTGATAATGACGTCAATCATGCCTTCATCATCAATTTTGTACCTTTCAACAAGGGTTCGTTCGGGTTTTTTCGTTTCTTTGCCGAGCATGCGGTTGAGTGCTGCAACAACCGTTGCCTGAGAATACATTGAAACGGTGTAGGTCTCGCCGTTTTCATCGGTCAATGTCTGAACATTGTCGGGCGTGATGCCGTCGAAAACAGCTTCGTCAATCGTGTTCCCGCTCTTCTGACGCATAATCCAGCTTTCGCTTTCAAAGCAATAGCTTGAGTCGTCATCAAAACGCAGTTCCTCGCCTGCATCGGCGTGGTACCATGTTGCGCCCGCCGCATCAACAACGGACTTTTCGGGCTTTTGTGTTCCTTCCGCCGCAAGCTTCGAAAGCCCCGTCGCGGAAGCTGCGGCCAATGTCATCATAACCGCGAGCACAAGTGCCGCCAAACGTTTGAGTTTCATGTTTATCCTCCTTCTCCAACCACAGTTATAGGATTGGTATCCTATGCATTGTACAATGCCCAACAATATCTTGTCAACAGGAAATTCTGTACTTGACATATTTTTTTAAATGCATTAGAATAAAAGAGTATAAAACAAAAATACGAAAGGTTGGTCTCCCGTATGATAAACATCAATCCCCTCTTTGAAGCTCTTCAATACTTCCACCGCAGAGCCGAAGGTCGTCTCGTTCGCATCGAACTCGACAGATTGTGCACAAGATTTCCTTCAAAAACAAACGAATTTTTAAGGCTCCTCTCTCCGGTTGCAGACCTTCAGGATCGCCTTGACTACCTTGTTCGTGTGGGCAAGCGCGAGCTCAGTCAGCTGTTGACTCCTGTTTGCAGCAGTCCCACACCCTTCGCATGCAGCAACAGCATTATGTACATGATGGTCTTCCCCGCAATTCGCGACGGTATTGATCCGGAGAATTTCACTGAATATATTTATTCAAAAACCGATGAAGACATCATGGTTGACATTCTGAGCGTTCTTGAATCCCCCGGCACCGCAACCGTGACCGAGGAGATCACTTCCGATGTCTTCTATGAGCGGCTTGAAAACACCGGCCTTGATGAGCAGGCCCGACTCGGCGTAATGAAGCTCCTGTTCAAATACAAGAGCTATTCCGAACGCGTATCCCTGCTTGTTGACGGGTTCCTCAATGCAATGCGCCGTGAACGCGAAAACGTTGCATCAATCTGCTCCGCATTTTCCAAACGCTATCCCGAAGGCAGCGGCGTCCTCAAAAAGGTTAACGACTGCTACGGAATGGGACTTCCCGACGATATCGAAATGACTCCCTACTGCTCCATCTTCATGTATGACCATATTGCTGCTTTCGTCAAGCAGTATCAGGACGATACCGGAAAGGACAGCGGCATGGTTCTCATGGGCATCGGTTATGACCTTGTTTCAAGCGTTCGCGACATTATCTCTTCCCCCGAGGAACTCGCAATGCTGTTCAAAGCCCTTTCCGAGCCGAGCCGTTTGGACATTATCAATCTGCTTCGCGAAAGCCCCGCCTACGGACAGGAGCTTTCCGAAAAGACCGCGCTGCACCCCACCACAATTTCCCATCATATGGCGCGCCTTGTTGCGGCAAACCTTGTGGAATGCGATCTGCGCACCGCAAAAACCTATTACACGCTCAACAAAGAATATGTAATCGATATTCTTGACAGGCTCAGGGCCGTGTTCTCCGAGTGCGGCGATTCAAAGGACGAAAAATAACGGTTCCTTCAGCCGTCGGTTGAGTTAGTGTTTCGTATTTTGTGAAAAAGACTGTTAAACAAACCGTTTTCGCAAAAGCGACTTTCCGAGACTCTTCCCGCAAGAACAATAAAAAGCAGAGTTCGCCGCAGCGGCTCTGCTTTTTTGTCGTTATAAACGGATTCGCAGCCGTTGTTAATTGCCTGCATCTTCCGCAGCAGTTTTTTCCTTATTGTTCACAACTTCATGTTGTTCACAGCCTCTGCACAGCTTCATACCGGTGAAAAGCGCACACGCCGCGGCGGCAAATGCCGGCGGATTGAACGCATTGATGATTCCGCTTTTGTAAACGGACGGATGCCGCTGCCCCATTGCCACAATCGCCGCAAGCAGAACAACCGCGCACGCCGCCGAAGCAAGCCCGAGACCGAACAGCAGATATTCCGCCCCCTGCAGCCGTATTTCCGCCCTGCCGCCGTTCGGCTCCGCAGAAAGCTGACTTCGAACATTTCCGAACATGCGGAACAAAAAGCATTCAAGTGTGCACAGCGCAGCATTTATCCCGCCCGAAGTAATTATTATCGCCGCAATGCGCATCGGAGTAAACACGGGCGGAGGCGTTGCAATGATGTTAAGTACGGTTTTGCGAAAAACGATTATATCTTGCTCCAGTTCCGCCGCACAGACGACAAGCAGACACAGCGTCACGGCTGCGGCAATTCCGATGACGACCCGCACCGCAAGCGTCATTCGAAGCAGCGGAATTCCCGAACCCTCCGCAAGCTGTCCCCGCCGTGCATCGCAATGCACCGCCGCAAATGCCGCCGCCGCCGCAATCGGCAAAATGCATTCAAGTATGCAGTAAATTCCCGCCGTGACTCTGAAAGTATATATCAGGTCGGAAGTCAGCTCCGCAAATCGCTGCATTTCCTCTCCGGAATAAATCGGAAGCGCATCCCGAACGCGCTTAAGCAAATCGGAATAAACGGCATACATGTTCACTGCATGGAACACCGCCCAGGCACAGCAGCACAGCACAATTGCAAGAAAACGTTTTGAGCCTATCGCCTGCGCAATGCGCTCGACCGTCGCCGTTTTCTTTCTTTTCGGTGCTGTTTGTCCTTTCCCGATTTTTTCGGTTCGTTCGGTTTTCTTTTCTTTCACGTTTATCATATCGGTTTTCGCCTCGATATTTTTTGAGTTTCCCGCCCTTCATGCGTAAACTCCCGCATTCTTTAATTATACAATATACGCGCTTTTCCGACAATCCTCTCCGGCAGATATATTGTTTTTGTTCCGCCGTTGCATTTCTCCGCGGTCTCATGTATAATTATTTCAAACGCAGTCGGCATTCCGACAGACTAAAGCACGGCCGAATCACCCGCACGGGCTTCGCCGCGTACACGGAGGAAAACACAATGTATGATTTGCACACACACTCCCGCTGTTCCGACGGAAGCGAATCCCCGGAACATGTTGCCGAGCTTGCAAAAGCCGCCGGAATTGAGCTGCTCGCGTTGACTGACCACGATTGTGTGCGCGGAGTTCCCGCCGCGCTGTCCCGTGCCGCACAGCTTGGGCTTCGGATGCTTCCCGGAGTTGAGGCCGAAGCGGACTATGCCGACAAGCTTCACATTCTCGGCATCGGGCAGGATATCGACGCGCCGTGTTTTCAAAAGCTGCTTGCGGAACAAACCGCTCTTCGCGAGGAGCGCAACCGTCTGCTTGAAATCAAGCTGCGCAAAATGGGCATGGATGTTTCGGATTATCTTATCCGCAGCGAATCCACGACCCGCGCAAACTATGCTGCCGCGCTCACCGCAGCAGGCCACGCCGAAAACACAGCCGATGCCTTCCGCCGCATACTGAACAGAGACGCTCTTGCGGATATAAAGCAAAAACACCCCTCTCCGCAGGCTGTCATCGATGCCGTTACGGGCGCGGGCGGAGCTGCAATACTTGCCCACCCGATGCTGATGAAAAAATGCGATCCGCATGAGCTTGTCCGCGACCTTGCCGACAAGGGAATATGGGGTATTGAAGCTTTTTACGGTGCCGCAACGGAAGGTGAAACGCGGCTTTTCTCTTCCCTTTCCCGTGAATTCGGACTGTTTGCAACCTGCGGAAGCGATTTTCACGGAAAAAGCCGTCCGAACGCACCTATCGGAAGCGGCTGGCGCAGCTGTGCGCAGCTCGAGGCCGCGCTTTCGGAGCTTTGCAGGCGGTTCTTCCGAACCTGAGCCTCCGTACTTTCGGACATCGGTCGATGCACCGTGCATTCTGCATTATAATTCAATATTAACAACCGAATTCAAAACTCCCGCCTGTTTTGCGGATTCGATTCCGTTTGCAAAATCACCGACACGGGAGCTGACATGAGCGTCACTGCCGATGATAAGCCCCGCCCCGTGTTCGTGTATCGTTTTTATCTCCTCCGGGGTCAGGCTTACATGCGAGGAGTTTATTTCCAGCAAAATGCCAAGCTGCCTTGCACAGTCCGCAAGATACGGAATGTCCAGAGTCAAATAAAGGTTCGGGTGCGAAATAATGTCTGCATGGCCCTTTTCCGCCGCCGCCATGAGCGATTCGGTGTTGCGCCGCGGAGTCGATTTCCCGCCGAAACTTTCGAAAAGGATATGCCGCGCAAATCTGTTCACCGGCGGAATTCCCTTGTGGTACCCAAGAATAATGACATCATATTCGCTGCGGTCCTTCGGGATATCGCTTTCACCGAAATTCATTACGTTGCATTCCAAACCGCGCAGCACGCGGATACGTCCGTCAAACTCCCGACGCAGTTCCGCAAGCTCCGCGTTCAGCCGCTCCAGTTTTTTCCCGCGGACACCGTAATACATGTTGCCGCCCGCATGTTCGCTGACCGCAACCGCCTCAAGTCCGAGCTCCAACGCCCGAAGCACATTGTCGCGCGGGCCGTTTTTGCCGTGGCTGTAATATGTATGTGTATGCAAATCCTCAATGATTCTCATTTTGTTTATATTCCCTTTCAGCTGTTCACTGCATTCTTCCCCGGTATGCGTTCTCCGGAATTTTTCCCGCATATCGCGCCGTGAGCGCGAGTAAAGCTTCCGTAAACGCAACAAGCGATGCCGATGTTGCATAGCCCAAAAGTCCGCGAATATCGCTTTCGCATGTTGTGCAAATGCTGCAATCCGCTTCACTCTCCGCCGAAATGCAAGGCTCATTGCAAACAAAAACAGTGTACGCACCACCCTTTTTTGCCGTTCGAATGCATTCCGTCAGTTGCTGCGCGCTTTCCCTGCTTCCTTCGGAACGGATGCAGAACAGAGTGTCTCCTTCACCGAGCAGCGCGGAATATGCCGCCCGGGTTTCGGGTTTTTGCGGGCAAACCGCACGGATTCCGAGTTCGACAAGTGCGCTGCCCGCACTTTCGGCAATCCCCGCCGCTGCTCCCGCACCGCACAGCAGCACACACCCCGTGCTCGTCACAAGCCGTTTGGCAAGTGCGCAAATTCTTTCCTCATCCGCAGCCTTAAGTGCTGCCTCGACCGAACGCATCTGGCCGAGCATCAATTTGCTGAAAAACTCGCCGTCATCATCGCCCGATGCAACCGGTTTGTTTTTGGTAAAACTTCCGGCAAGCGCAATTCGCAGCTCCGTAAAACCGCTGTAGCCCGCCCGCCGTACAAGCCGCGTCACGGTCGGCATACTGACCCCCGCCCGCGCCGCAATCTGCTTTATCGAAAGATGCGGAACCGCATCCGGATCGGAAAGGATAAAGTCCGCCGCCTGCCGCTCCGCAGGTGAAAGCGATGGGTACGCCGCAATGATTTTTGTCCTCGCCGGCATGTTTTGCACCTCCTTAAACACTTTTGTGCCCTTTGTCCAATATTCTACCATTTCTTTTTCTATTTTCAAGAGGAACCCGATTTTTCTCCTCAAAAGCAGAAAATTGCACCCCGGGCTGCCGTCTTCTTCGGCTGCCGTCCGAAAAACATCAGTACCCGGCGCCGTCTCCAAGATATATTTCATCCCGCCCGCATAAAGTGATTGACTCTTTTTCAAAAATAAGATAGAATAATTGTTGGTAAATGTCTCCGTAGCTCAGCAGGATAGAGCGTCCGCCTCCTAAGCGGAAGGTCGCGCGTTCGAATCGCGCCGGGGATGCCAAAACAGCCGTCATGCGACGGCTGTTTCGTTTATTACGGCATATTTTTTTCTTCAGTTTTTCTGTCAAGCTGATTTTCATGCTGTTGAAACAGCTTTCCCAAATCTTCCCTCACCCCAAGGCGACATCGAGCAGCATCATCAGTGCGAACCCGAGGGCGGCACCGACGGTGCCGACATTGCTGTGCTCATCGGACCGGGACTCGGGGATAAGTTCTTCGATGACAACATAGATCATTGCACCGGCGGCGAAAGCGAGGATATAGGGCAGCACGGGTGTTACGAGAGAGGTTACGAGGATGGTCAGTATTGCGCCGACAGGCTCGGCAACACCGGAGAGGGTTCCGCAGGCAAAGGCTTTGCCTTTCGAGGTTCCGCTTGCGGCGAGGGGGGCTGAAATTATTGCGCCTTCCGGGAAATTTTGAATCGCAATACCGACAGCGAGAGCTATTGCGCCGGAGGCACTTATTGAATTGTTTCCGTTAAGCATACCCGCAAGGACGATGCCGACGGCCATTCCTTCGGGGATATTATGCAGCGTTACGGCAAGCATCAGCATAAGGTTTTTTCCCATTGCGGAGGGGCGGCCTTCCGGGCGGACGGAATTCGTATGCAGATGCGGAATCAGGCTGTCCAACAGCAGCATGAATCCGATGCCGATAAGAAAGCCGACAACGGCGGGCAGCCATGCCGCAGTTTTGCCCGCAGCCTCCGCCATGTCAATTGACGGAATCAGCAGCGACCATACCGAAGCGGCGATCATAACGCCCGCCGCAAAACCGCGCAGAAGGTTTTGAAGCTTTGAATTCATTTCTTTCTTCAGAAAGAAGACTGTTGCGGAACCGAGCGTTGTTCCGAGAAACGGCAGAACGATGCCGATGATGACTTTTGTCATATTGCTCATTGTTTTATTTCCTTTCAGGCGGCATGCAGTGCATTCCCGCTGCAAAGCGGTGCGCATATGTATTTTAAAAACCGCAGCAATTCTGCATATTATAACATAATTCTCCGGCTGCAATACCCTCGGAAATGCTGTAGGTAAGCGGCATTGCAATCAATGCAAGATATGCCGGAACAGCTTCTGTAAAATCATTAAAATCAATTGCTGTAACAGCAGAGATCATCAGAAAACCTACAAACAATAATGCCGGAGCTGTTGCAAAGCTCGGAATAGTAATAAAAATCGGAGAAAGGAAAACAGCAAGCAGGAACAAAAGTCCTGTTACAACAGAAGAAAGGCCTGTTCTTCCGCCTTCTGCCACACCTGCAGAGCTTTCTACGAAGGTCGTTGTTGTAGAAGTACCAAGCACTGCACCTGCTGTCGTTGCAATCGCATCTGCAAGAAGTGCTTCCTTAATACGGGGAAGCTTTCCTTCTTTGTCCAGCATATCGGCCTTGGTTGCACATCCGATTAAGGTTCCAAGTGTATGGCAGATGGCAGGATATGATACACACCAGTATACAAACATCCGGTATCCGTTTCCGTTTGATCCACCATATGTGCCACAGGATATTCCGTGTGGAGCTTATGTACATAATTTTGAGTACAGCAGAGATGAGAAAGCATCAAAAGCTTTTTTGAACTTTGAAGGAGTAGACAGCTGCTTTTATGTATGGATCAATGGCTCTTACATAGGATACAGCCAGGTTTCGCATATGACCAGTGAGTTTGATGTTACCGATGTACTTCAGGATGGAACGAATACGGTGGCAGTGTTGGTAATGAAGTGGTGTGATGGTTCTTATTTGGAAGATCAGGACAAATTCCGTATGAGTGGTATTTTCCGGGATGTGTACATTTTGAAACGCCCAAAACAGGCAATCAGTGATTATCATATTAAAACAAGAATTGAGGATATGCTTGCGAAAGTAGAAATTGAAATGAAATTCTACTCTCCGTTAAATGTAAAAATTTCGATTGAAGATAGAAACGGAGCAGTTGTAGCACTAGGAAGTATTGCTGAAGAAGGAACAGCTGTATTAGAAATCGCAAGTCCGGAACTTTGGAATACAGAAAATCCATATCTGTATAAACTGATTCTTGAAACAGAGAATGAAGTAATTGTAGATCACATTGCATTAAGAAAGATAGAGATTAAAGACCAGGTTATTTATTTAAATGGACAGAAGATTAAATTCCGTGGTGTCAATCGACATGATTCCGATCCGGTTACTGGATTTACAATCAGTCTGGAACAGATTACAACCGATCTTACGTTAATGAAGCAGCATAATTTTAATGCGATCCGTTCCAGCCACTATCCGAACGCACCATTTTTCTATGAAATGTGTGACAAGTATGGATTCATGGTGATAGATGAAGCAGATATTGAAGCTCATGGTCCATTTATGATCTACAGAAAAGAAGACACCGATTACAATCGGTTCAAACGATGGAATGAGAAGATTGCAGATGATCCGGTATGGGAAGAGGCAATCGTTGATCGTGTAAAACTCATGGTGGAACGTGACAAAAACCGTTTCTGTATTGTTATGTGGTCAATGGGAAATGAGAGTGCTTATGGCTGCAACTTTGAAAAAGCACTGGAATGGACAAAGAATTTTGATCCAGACCGCATCACACAATATGAGAGTGCAAGATACCGTAATTATGATGAAACATATGATTACAGCAATCTGGATGTGTACAGCCGGATGTACCCGGCGCTTTCCGAAATTCAGGAATATCTGGATAAAGATGGAAGCAAACCCTTCCTTTTGGTAGAGTACTGTCACAGCATGGGAAACGGACCTGGAGATTTTGAAGATTACTTCCAGATGATTCAGGATAATGATAAAATGTGCGGCGGCTTTGTCTGGGAATGGTGTGACCATGCGATTGCTCATGGAACTGCTGAGAATGGAAAGACTATATATGCTTATGGGGGCGACCATGGCGAAGAAATTCATGATGGCAACTTCTGTATGGATGGATTAGTATATCCGGACAGAACGGTACATACAGGACTTTTGGAATACAAGAATGTTTATCGCCCGGCAAGAGTTATTTCCTATAACAAAGAAAGCGGAGAACTGGTGCTTCATAACTACATGGATTTTGATGACTTGAAAGATTATGTGAAGATCAGTTATGAACTGACGCAGGACGGGCTTGTAATCAGCAAAGGTAAACTTCCAGAAGTTTCAGCAGCACCACACAGTGAAGGAAAAATAAACCTTAAAATCAATGTGCCAGAGAGTGGAAAATGTTATTTAAAATTTATTTACCATCTGAAAAAGGAATTGCCACTGTTGGATGAAGACCATATTCTTGGATTTGATGAAATTGAGGTAAGCAAAGACGATGCAAAATGTAAACTTGCTGAGAAATGGCTACAAAAAACAGTAGTGGACTCTGAATTACAGGTAAATGAAAATGATACACAGATTCATATCAAGGGGCGTGAATTTGCTTATACCATAGACAAACGTACTGCACTCTTTACAGAGATGAAATTCGCAGGGCGGGAATACTTGAACCATCCGATGGAATTAAATATTTGGAGAGCTCCAACAGATAACGATATGTACATCAAGTCTGAATGGAAGAAAGCCCACTATGATAAGGCTTACACAAGAGCCTATACGACAGAGGTTGTGCAGGGAAAACATGGTGTGAAGATTACAAGCCATGCTTCCGTTGTGGCAGAGACAGTACAGAAGATTCTTGATGTGACGATTACATGGAAAATAGAAGCTGCTGGAAAGATTGATGCAGATATTGCAGTAACAAAAGACGATGAATTCCCGGATCTTCCGAGATTTGGTGTGAGGATGTTCCTGGATAAAAAACTTTCAGCTGCAAGATACTTTGGAATGGGACCACAGGAAAGCTATCGTGACAAACATCAGGCAGCAAGCCATGGTTTGTACCGAGCAAATGTAAGAGATTTGCATGAGGATTATATCCGTCCACAGGAAAATGGAAGCCATTATGATTGTGAATATGTAGAGCTTAACAACAGCCGATATGGAATTGTGGTATCCGCGGAAAATGCCTTCTCATTCAATGCTTCTTATTATACGCAGGAAGAACTTGAGAAGAAAACGCATAATTATGAATTAATAGAATCAGATAGTGTAGTATTCTGTGTTGACTACGCATTAAATGGCATTGGTTCTAATAGTTGTGGTCCAGTTGTATTGGATCAGTACCGATTTGATGATGTATTATTCCGGTTCCAGTTTACACTGATACCGTATGTAAAGGGATAATAAAGTTTCATGTAACCCGTAAACAAGGAAAGAGAGTCTGATTGTAATGTAAAGTCCGGATATACAGAGCAATCAGACAAAATCAGAGAAAAAAACAGAATTAGACATCATACGGTTAGACATATTGAGATTCTAAGTGCGATGAAGATGAGGAGCAAAGAAATTCGATGGAAGAAAAAAAGTATTTGAAATGGTATAACAAAATTGGATATGGATCAGGTGATATTGCAGGTAATGTAGTCTATGCGTTCCTGACATCTTTTATGATGGTCTATCTGACGGACTCAGTAGGACTTGCTGCAGGTGTCGTAGGTACCCTGATTGCCGTATCAAAACTATTTGATGGTTTTACGGATATATTTTTTGGATCAATGATTGACAAAACACACAGTAAAATGGGAAAAGCGAAACCCTGGATGCTATACGGATATATTGGTTGTGCCATTACGCTGGTCGGCTGCTTTGCAGTACCGGTGAGTTTGGGAACAACGGCTAAATATGCATGGTTCTTTATTTCTTATACACTGTTAAATGGTGTGTTTTATACAGCAAACAATATTGCTTACTCAGCACTTACGTCACTGATTACAAAGAACAGCAAAGAGCGTGTACAGATGGGATCTTACCGTTTTATTTTTGCATTTTCAACAAGTCTTCTGATTCAGGCGATTACAGTTGGATTTGTAGATAAATGTGGTGGAGATGCTGCGGCATGGAGAACGGTTGCTATTATCTATGCAATCATTGGTCTGGTCGTAAATACGATTTCAGCACTTTCTGTTAAGGAACTTCCGGAGGAAGAACTTAATGAAGGAGAAGTAAAGAATGATAATGAAAAGTATGGAATGGTACAGGCATTCAAGCTTCTTGTCAAAAACAAATATTACATGATGATTTGTGGAACATATATTTTACAGCAGTTATATGGTGCCATGATTGGAGCTGGCATTTATTACATGACATGGGTACTGAAAAATAAGAATTTGTTTGGACAATTTGCATGGGCAGTAAATATTCCACTGATCATTGCCCTGATTTTCACACCGACATTAGTTGGTAAGTGGAAAGGTATGTATAAACTGAACTTAAGAGGTTATGTCTTAGCAGTCATCGGTAGAGCACTTGTTGTTGTTGCCGGATATATGGGCAGTGTTCCGCTGATGATGGCATTTACAGCTCTTGCAGCCTTAGGTCAGGGACCATGGCAGGGAGATATGAATGCAGTTATCGCATCTTGCTCTGAATACACTTATCTTACGCAGGGAAAGAGAATTGACGGAACGATGTACTCTTGTACTTCTCTTGGTGTAAAAATCGGTGGAGGTATTGGAACCGCTGTTGTTGGATGGATGCTTGAGTTCAGTGGATATGTCGGAACAAATGCAACTCAGCCACAGTCTGCACTTGATATGATGCAGTTCATGTATCTTTGGCTTCCGTTAATCTTTGATGTATTGATTATGTTTGCACTTTCAAGAATGAATGTAGAAGATGCAAATAAAAAACTGAAAGCAGAAAAAGGAATTGCTGCAGATGAAGTAACAGATGCATTAGACATAAATTAGAATTGACAGGAGAAAGCGTTGTCTGGTCGTTGCTCGATGAGACAGTGCTTTTTTCTATATATAAAGTGATAGAACTGTATTTTGAAAATAAAAAAGGACCACTTCATTTTTGTGAAATGGTCTTAAGAAAAAATGTTCAGTTTTCACAAAATAGTCCTTTTAGTATTTATACATGGTAAGGATGCTCAAAATATTCAGTGTAGAATACTAAAAGGTCATTCAGATATTTTTTTAGGTTGCTCATTTGCAATTCCTCCTTTCCTTATTTACAAGTTGATTATAAGATAGGTGTAAAAGGATTGCTTGCCAAATCGAAAGAAGATATAGACAAATGTTGCAAAGGGGAGTATTTCATGCAGTTAAAATATGTTGACACAAAAGAGGAGATCATAGCAATAAATAGGAAGTCAAAACATATTGAACCACATCTTCATAATGCACTGGAGATCGTTTGTGTAACAAGTGGAGCATTAGAACTTGGTGTCGGACAGGAACTATACCATATGGAAAAAGGAGATATAGGCTTTGTATTTCCAGATATTATTCATCACTATCAGGTACTGACACCCGGTGTAAATAAAGCGACTTATCTGATTGCATCGCCATTTACGATTGCCAAATTTGCAGATATCATGCAATCCATGGCTCCTGAATACCCAATCATCAAAGCGGAAAAGGTTGAACCGGAGGTATATAGGGTTATAAATGCAATTTTAGAGACAGAACAGTCGGATATTACTGTTGCACAGGCATATCTTCAAATTGTGTTGGCACGCTGCATAGGAAAATTAAATTTGGTAGAAAAGAGCAGTGTGGGGAGCAACGATCTTATTTACCAGACAGTTTCCTATATATCAGCAAATTTCAAGAAGAAGTTTTCGTTGGAAGAGATGGCAAAAGATCTGGGGGTGAGCAAATATGTTTTATCCAGACTCTTTTCCAAAACATTCCATAGAAACTTTAATCAATATCTTAACGATGCAAGGCTGAACTATGCATGTTATCGTTTGGAAAATACGAATGATTCTATTACAAATATTTGTCTGGATAGTGGATTTGAAAGTCAGAGAACATTTAACCGAGTATTTAAAGAAAGATATAAAATATCACCGAGTGATTATCGGAGTACTTGTGTGAAAGAGATGTTGTCATAAAAGGTTCTGTTGATAGAAATATTTACTTCGATTTCACAGTACTATGTATTTGATTTTATGTGTGGATGATATAATATGAAAATATTTGTAGAAAATAGCGCTTTATTTTATTATGAAAAGAGCAAGGTGTATTCTAAAGAAACAAGAAAGGCAAGGCGCATATGAACATGAGAAAATCCATAATCGATTTTAATGAAAAAAAAGGATTCATCTGTGATATGGATGGTGTGATTTATCATGGCAATCAGATATTGCCAGGTGTTCCAGAATTCATCCAGTGGTTGCATGATGAAAAGAAAGAATATTTATTTTTGACAAATAATAGTGGATATACACCACGGGAATTAAATCAGAAACTGGCAAGGATGGGACTTGATGAGAATCTGAGCTGGGCATTGATGTTAGCAAATCTCGCGTATAACCCACAAATAGGATGGTACATATGTAACATTTCATTTGGCGAGACGAT
>OQWA01000060.1_pt1 | contig 23313 bp, 19 predicted proteins | sample 1691581 | NCBI WGS metagenome assembly OQWA01 (sample SAMN03418264, study PRJEB22391) | human gut metagenome | biome: human-gut; feature: organic feature; material: feces | host: Homo sapiens | place: Tanzania | collected 2013-01
AACGGCGATTCAGCAGATAGAAAAGCAATACGGAAAAGTATCAGATTTCAGACGCCAATGCCGGCACGGTGCTCTCCTCCCTTCAGGAGCTCATCCAGCGGGAACGCACAACGCCCACCCGTTACCCGGATCTGTCCGACTGTAATATTGTCTATTTCGGCGACAGCATACTGGACTATGTTGTGGGCAGCCACTCCGTCAGCGGCTGTGTATCCGGGTTCTCCGGCGCCGGTGCTATAGACTGTTCTGTAGGCGGAACGCCTGCGACCGGTGCTTTCCCCGGGATCGTCTCCCGTTTTCTGGCAGGTGAAGAGGATATTGCACACGGAAACCTCTCGATCCAGGAGGCTCTTTCCTCCGACAAAACACTGGTTTTTGTACTGAATTACGGATTGAATGACTATTTCAGCGGTCAGCCCATAGATGGGGACTCTCCCGATGATGTCAATTCCTATACCGGTGCATTGCGCTACGGAATTACCGAACTGCAATCGGCTTTCCCCGACTGCATCATCCTCCTGATGGCTCCCACCTTCACGAGCTTATTTTCTTCGGGAACGGAACTCATCAACGAGACCGCAGGACCGTTGACCAGCTATGTGGATGCCGCCATCTCTGTGGCTGAGGAGATGAACATATACTGCATGGACAACTACCACACACTGGGGCTGGATCAGGATACTCTTCAAGTATACACTGCCGACGGCACGCATCTGAACGAGTACGGAAGACTCGTCCTTGCCACTCATATTATGGATACCTTAGAAAAAATATTGCAACAGGAGTAATTTCCTGTTGCAATCATTCATTTTGTCCTTATTCATGCAATCTGTAAATAACCAGCGTTCCTCTTCTTCCGATCTCTGAACAGCCGGCATTCCGGCACATCTCATCGATTTCCCCGCCGGAAAGGGTTGCGATATAGCGGCTTTGCAGCGTCCCAAACTTCTCATGGATATAATCCGGCATACAGCAGCTGATGCCAAATCCCTCCGGCAGAGCGTACAGATACTGCCATGCGACAGTTTCTTTCGTTCCATCGGGCAGCTGGTCGTTAAAGACCCAGATCACCGAATTTTCAAAGTTCGGCACACCGTTTTCCGTGTCGAGCTCCAGCTTTTCTTCAAGCACACCCTCCCAATACGCATAAGCTTCCGATGCTTCTTCCTGAATATAGGGAATTCCGTAATCATAAGGATCGACCGCTCTATATGTGTAAAGGAACAGGAAGGTCACACCCAGCAATACTGTCTTTTTATAAAATCTGGTCTGCATCATGGCAACAACAAATATTCCTGCCGCCATAAAAGTCAGAAGGTGTTTGCTGCCCTCTGTAAGCTTATACATGAGCAACAGCGCAAAGAGCATGGCAATAAAACTGAATGCCAGATGCACCTGCACGATCAGCTTCTTGGTAAGCTCCGCCGCCCTTCCCGCTTCTCCCGCATTTTTTAAACGCTTTACGCTCCGCCAGTCTGCAATGCTCTGCCCAAGCAATATGCACAGCATAACCAGATACCCGGCGAAATAAGCTCCTGATGCAAGCCCTGTACGCAGGCCCTGATTCGTATGTCCAAGGAAGCTCTTTCCCATGTAATACAGCTTGCCGAAAAAGAAGCGCAGCCCGCCGAACAGCCCTCTCTCAAAAAATGCAGTTACCCAGTCCGTGAAGAACAGCGGTGCAAAGTATTCCGCCCCGAGATAATGTTTAATACCCGCGTAAGCACCGAGCGTCACAACGATAATCAGTCCCGACCCGAGCGCCCCCTTCCACCGTGCCTTCCGTATCCAGAGATATGCCGGCAACAGCATGAACAACAGCAGATACGGGCGCATCAGCGTCATGGCCGAAGCCATTATAAACAGCAGCACCAGCTTATAGCCGCGCACCCTGTTTAAATAGTTAATTGCAAGGGCATAAAACAGGATCAGCATGCTGAAACAGATAATCTCCGGCATCCCCGAAAGCATATATCTCGTAAAAGGCGTATAAAGGCAAAAGAGCAGCGTCAGAATGCCCAGCTGCTTCCATGTGGGCCTTACAAGCCATACAAACAGGAAGCAGGTAATTGTCAAAAGCACAATATTGCAGATAACAGGGGACAGAAGATTCCAGCCAAAAAGGAAGCCCCATAGGATCCACGGAAAGACGAGAACCGGGCTCCATGCCGCAAAGGAAAGCTTCAGTGCATGGCTCTCATTGAAGCCGAAGTACCCCTGCGGATAACCATAGTGTATGATTCCCTCCACCTGCTTATAATAGAACAGCTCATCATTCCATTCGCACGCCGGAAGCCACACCTCCCCGATTGTTCTGCCCTCCGAAACGCATCTGACCAGACAGCAGAGCACCGGCAGCGCTGCCAGCAGGAGCGCTTTCAGCAGAGTGATGTTCCTTTTATCCTGTTTCCACCAGCTACTTAATTTCTTCATCAAAATTTATCTTCTCCCGGATCACATATTGCGGTGAATTGTTCAGACTGATATAGATACGTCCGATATACTCGCCGATCAGTCCCAGCATGAGCATAATCATTCCGCCGAAAAACACAAGGGCCGCCATCGTCGAGCTGAATCCCATCGGCACTGCCGGATTCACAAGACGTTTTATAATGGTATAAATTCCATAGAGAAATCCTGCGGCCGCACAGAAGGCCCCCGCGGCTGTTGCAATACGCAGCGGCTTCACCGAAAACGCCGTAAAGCCGTTAAACCAGAGTCCAAGCAGCTTTTTCAGCGTATAGCCGGAGCTGCCCTCCTCCCTCTCCCGGTGGTTTACCGTGGCATTTGCAATGTTCTTTGTCGCGCGCAGAACCAGACCGATCACATAGGGGTAAGAGTTCTCATATCTCACCATATCGTTTACCACGAATCTCTTCACCGCGAAATAGCTGGATATAAAGAGATCCGCCGATTTGCCCAGCATCATTCTCGTCATCAGCTCGTTTACCTTGCTGCCAAAATTACGGAACGCAGAATGCTGTTTGTGCTCGTATTTCGCATAGACGGCATCATAGCCCTCCTCCAGCTTATCCAGAAGCTTGTCCACCTCATCCGCCGGTGTCTGTCCGTCATCATCAAGGCAGACGACATAATCTCCATCCGAATAGCGCAGGCCTGCCATCAGCGCAGAGTGCTGTCCGAAATTCTTGGAAAAGCCGATTCCTTTGATGTTTGCATGCTCCTCACACAGCTTTCTGATCGTTCCGATGGTGTTATCCGGCGAACAGTCATTTACCAGGAAAATATCATATTCGTACTGCGTGAGACTGTTCATTTTCTCTTCAATTTCCGCCACTACATGCGGCAGCGTATGCTCCGAGCGGTAGCACGGAATTACAAAGCTTACTTTCTTCATACTCTTTCTGTATCCTTCTTCATACTTTATAACCGGCGAACCAGTGCAAATGCCGCCGGTTCAGGCATCCTTCGGATTGATTGCCGCCATCCAGACAATGTCACGGTACTCGCCCTCTATCCGCACATCATCCCGCAGCAGTCCCTCCTGCACAAAGCCGGCCTTCTCATAGCTGCGTATCGCCTGCCTGTTCTCCGCAAAGGCTCTCAGGTATATCCTGTGCAGTTTCTCCTCCTCGAAGCAGTAACGCAGCATCAGCTTCGCCGTTGCTGTACCGATACCCCTTCCTCTTGCGGCCGGTTCTCCAATGAAAATGCCGTATTCAGCCTTATTGTGCTGCCTGTCAATATCCCGGATGTAGACAGAGCCGACGGGCTGATCCGTGTCGATTTCACAGATCATCATCTGCACTACCTTTCCGGTCTCCACCATGGTACGAATCCAGTTTTCATGACCTTCTCTGGTAAATGCCGCCTGATAGACAAAATTTTTCCTGACCGCATCGCTGTTGCGCCATGCCACGATATAATCGGTATCTTCTCCGGTCATCAGACGGAGATAGATTCCGGCATTATTGTCTTCATATCTGTTCATCTGCTTCATCCACCGCTCTCTCATTCTACGGCTTTCTTATCCGCCGCCTGCATATTCCGCGTCTTTTCCGTGCGGATGCGGGTCAGCCGGTATTCAAAATCCCGTCTGTCCTTCGCCGCCATCACATCAAGAATCATTCCCGCAAAAAATGCCTGTATACCAGCCAGCGTCAAAAAGCCACAGACGATCAGCGTCGGGAATCTCGGCACAAGCCCCGTCTGAAAATAGGCGCTGATAATCGGAATCATCAGGATCAGTGCCACCAGAACCAGCACAAAGCAGATCGCGCCGAAAAATCTGAGCGGCTTATAATTTTTATACAGCTGAAGCATCTTATGGATTACCTTCATGCCGTCACTGTAGGTATTAAGCTTCGATACACTGCCCTCCGGCCGGTCACGGTACTCAACGACGACATTTTCCACCTGCATACTGTAATTCACGGCATGGATGGTCATTTCCGTCTCTATCTCAAAGCCTTTCGAGAATACCGGGAAGGTCTTCACAAATTCATAGCTGAACGCCCTATAACCGGTCATGATGTCCTTGATATCCGTGTGGAATAATTTATTGATCCCGAAACGCATCAGACTGTTCCCGAAATTATGAAAGGGACGCTTGTTCTCGCTGAAATAGGTGGAAGAAAGCCTGTCCCCCACCACCATATCGGCATTGTGGGAGAGCACCTGATCCACCATCTCCCTCGCACAATCCATCGGATAAGTGTCGTCTCCATCCACCATCAGGTAACATTCTGCGTCGACCTCCCGAAACATCCGGCGTATGACATTTCCCTTGCCCTGCCGGTATTCGTAACCGATCCGTGCGCCGGCAGCCCGGGCCAGCTCGACGGTCCGGTCGGTAGAATTATTGTCATATACATACACCGTAGCTTCCGGAAGCGCCTGCCTGACATCCGTAACCACCTTGGCTATCGTCTGTGCTTCGTTATAACACGGTATCAGAACTGCAATTTTTTCCATAGCGCTATTTCCTCTCTATGTTCTAGTAATAGGTTCCTCCTGCAAGAATCTCCGCAAAGTAAAACATACCACAGATCAAATGGCACAGGTACACTCCCCACTGCAAAACCAGCTTCCAGATGTCTGTTTTCTTTTCAAAAGATGCCTTGAGAAGAATCATCAGGGAAACCAGCTGACAGAAGAAGATACCGTACAGATACCCCCACGAAAAATTGAAATCCGGCTTTCGGAATCCTTTCTCGTACAGGAAAAATGCCTCCAGAAAGCTCACAAGGTATAATTCCCACGTAAACCGGTACAGGACTTCGGTCTTAATTTTTCTAAAGTTAAAAATCAACACCACAATCGGAAAAGCAATCGCAAGGCATATTCCCAACGGAATATTCTCACAGTAATATCCCCATACCTCTCCCAGGCAGAAGCCTATTCCTCTTTCCGCAGTATCGTCCGGGGCAAAAACACCACTGTACTGATATAGCAGATCAATGAATGTAGGGACGAAACAAAGTCCAAGCTGCAGCGTCGGTACGAGAGTCCGGAATTTGCCAGCAATCATCCTAAAGAGCATAACCAGCCCGGCAGTGCTCACCAGAATCAACGTGAAGCTTGGTTTGGTCATTGTTGCCGCCAGCAGAAATACCGAGAACCAGATATAGTCCTTAACCTCCGGCGCACCGTTCCCTCCTGTACAGCCCTTTTCATAAACCGGCAACAGCTTTCCAAAGCTCAAAAGAGCCAGAATTGCGAATGGTCTTGCCGCCAGATAGGTTGCATTGTGAAAAGGATTTCCCGTAAATACACCGAGATACCTGAATTTTATCCCGGGGAGATAGAAGATTCCTCCGGGCGGAAAAAGCATCGACAAAAAGAAGAGGGACACTGTCAATACGCTCAGCAGGATTCGATATCCCAGCCCCTTCTGCTGTGCCGGGAGCGTCATGCGGTTCAGGGCACATTTTGTGACAACCATGGAAACAGCGTTCAGTAGCGCCGCCGCAAGCGCAACCGCAAGCTGTGGGCTCACAAATAAATTGATGAGCGCGGAAAGCTTAAAATAGACCGGATAGGGAAAACTATATCCGCTGTCACTTCCCTGCATCTCAAGGATATACGCCCGCATGTCAGACGCATAGTCCCCATCCGGACTGCCGTATTTTGCCTGTTTGTAAAAAAGATATAGCAATGCCGCCGATGCCGCCAATAGCAGCACCGCAAAGATCAACGCATCTGCCAGCCTGGTTTTTCTCTCCTGCTTCATGAAACTTCCCTTTGTCCACTCTCTATTTTTTATAGAAATTGACTACCTTTTTCACCGCATGAATCACATCCTGTACATCCTCGTCCGTCATGGAAGGGTAGAACGGAATGCTCATCACCTCGTTATAAAACTTTTCAGCATTCGGGCATAAGCCCTTCCCGTACCCCAGCTTCTCATAATAGGAATGCCAGTACACCGGCAGATAGTGCACCTGCGGACATGTGTTTTCCGCATACAGGGCATCAAAAAACTGTCTTCTGTCGCAGGTCAGCCGGTCGAGGTTCAGGCGGATAATATAGAGATGTCTCGTCGTATCCGACTCAGGGATCTCACGCTGGACAAAGAGCTCCGGCATCTGGGAAAAGGCCTCGTCATAGATCGCAGCAATCTCTTTTCTCCGCTCTGAAAACCGATCCAGCTTTCCGAGCTGGCTGAGCAGTAATGCCGCCTGAAAGTCTGTCATTCTGTAATTATAGCCGAGCTCCACCTGCTCATTATACCACAACGCATCCGTGGGATGTACCATCTCTGACTGATTGCGTGTGATTCCGTGTGTGCGCAGACGCAGCAGTTTATGATACAGCTCCTCATTATTTGTCGTGACAGCGCCGCCCTCTCCGGCAGTGACCGTCTTTACCGGGTGGAAGCTGAAACAGGACATGTCCGCCAGACTGCCGACCGGCCTTCCCTTATATTTTGTTCCGATTGCATGAGCTGCATCTTCAATGAGTGTAAGGTGATTTTCCTCGCAGATTGCACGAATCTCATCATGCTCCACTGCCTGACCGGTAAAATGAACCGCTATGATTCCCTTTGTCCGCGGTGTAATCAGGCTCCTGATCGACTCCGGATCTATATTGTAGGTGTCCGGGCGGATGTCCGCAAAGACCGGCTTTGCCCCGCAATATAACACACAGTTTGAGGATGCCGCAAATGTAATAGAGCTGACGATTACCTCATCGCCTTCTCCGAAGCCTGCCGCCATAGCTGCGAGATGAAGCGCAGCAGTTCCATTGGCAACAATTACAGCATACTTCGCTCCGGTCACCCTGCACAATTCCTTCTCTGCCTCGCATACCCTGGGTCCGCAGGTGATCAGGTCACTTGTCAGCGTCTTTGCCACCGCTTCCACATCATCCTGTTCAATACACTGCCGTCCATAATATATTGGATGCTGCCTTACCGGCTCTCCTCCAAATATTGCCAATTTTTCCATTTTTCCCAAAACCTCTCTTCCAACCAGAATTCTATCGTTTAAATCTCTCATTTAACCAGCTTTCGCCGGCAATTATGCTGTTTACATAATTGCCCTACACTATAGTTTAACAGGATTTTCTCCCTGTTACAAGCACTACAGACAATATCAGCAACGTTTTTGATTAGTTTTTTTATATGATTTTTTGGAATCCTATTGACATGCTAGTTTTTTGATATTATAATTAGACTCAAACACATAAGGAGGTTAGCGCTATGGCACAGTTAAATCCCAGAGAGCTGGATGTATTAAACATCCTTTGGAAGTCCGGACAGCCCATGACTTCTACCGATATCGTAAACGAAATGAGAGGACTGACACAAAGCACGGTTATCGCTGTTCTGAGAAAGCTTCTGAAGGACAACCTTGTTGAAGTATGCGGCGTTACGCACAGCGGAAAGGTACTCAGCAGAACCTACCGTCCTACTGAGGAGTCCAGAGAGGTGATTATGAACAACTTTGCAACTGATTATGCAAACTTCAAGAATGTCATCTCCCAGTCTGATATTTGTGCTGCTATTCTGCACGTTGAGGATACGCCTGAGAAGCTGAAGGCTGAGATCAAGAAGCTGAAGGCTGTCATTTCCGAGTGCGAGAAGAAGCTCTAATTTCTGCCTGAAACAATTTCATATTGCGCAAGGGGAGGCTCATCGATTGCGATAGGCCTCCTTTTATTTAGCACCCTTATATTATGCACGGCGGCCTGCACGCCGTCGTCGCTCTCTGTCTGGCTTGCCGTGACACAGGGACACTCATTGTGACAAAAGAAACATCCCCTTGTCAAATATATTTTCGCCTGTTATGGTGTACCACGATCCGCCTGTTGTATCCAGCGTGTTTCCCGGATTCTGGTCAAAGTGATCCGCCGTAGTAATCCTGAGATTTCCTTCTTTCTTCGCGTCGTCCGTGATCGGGTTGCCGGTAAAGGGATTCACCGGATCATCCATCAGTCCCGCAAGTGCAAGTCCCGGCACATCCGCATTTGTCATAAACTCGTCCGAGGCCGCAAATTCTTTCGCATCGAAATCCTTTACCATCAGAATCGGATGATAGCCTTCCACGTCCAGCTCATCCGATACCTGCAGATCGTCAAACTGCCCCAGACAGCGCCCATGATCCGCGACAATAATAATTCTGGTATTGTCGTACACTCCGCACTCTTTTAGATAGTCCAGCCACTTTCCGATCTGTAGATAGCAGGCCATGTTTACATGATAATGCTCCAACTGATAGGAGTTCTCCACCTTCATGGTTCTTCCGTCCAGAGTAAAGCGCCGGCTGTCTTCATACGCACTATTGTTTACGTTGTCTGACGGCACATAATCCGGCATCTGCAGCATACAGTTCTCATGCGCCGTCTCATTGTCAATCATCACAAAACCTCCGGTGCTGTCCTCCCGGATGTCCGTCAGTCCGGCTAAATTTGTCAGCACGGAATAAGATTCCATGAATGCCGGATTCTGTGTGTTATTTTTCGCCGCTTCAAAATATGCTCCCCCATCGTATATAAATCTCTGGAAAAGCACCGGTGATGCCTTCATAATGCTGTAGCAGAAGAAATCGCGCTCCTGACTGTCCTGAAGCCTTTTTACATACTTTTCCTCATCGCCCAGATAGGCTCCCATGGTAATATGCGTATCAATATCCGGATAATCATCATAAATAGAGAGATCTGATATTTCCCGATACCCTGCCAGCGGCGGATCACAGACTGTCACATCATAATCCATCTCGTCGAAAAGGACGGGCAGCACCTTCAACGCTTCATTCTGCTTCTCCACCGCAGGAATATCGCTGCGCGCATTCATCTCATCAGGCGTGTATTCATAACCTCCAAACACTGCCGCTGACGCATAAATGGTGTATTGTCCAAAGGAGAGCGTGTTCGGGTAATATACAAACCCGGAAAACTGTTCCGCAAGCTCCGGTTTTTCTGCCACAATGTACGGGAAGAAATCGCTGATGGCTCTGTCCAGCATAAACACAACTACATTCTTTCCGGTCTTGCTCAGCGTCAGTATCGGAGTGACCTCCGTAGTGCTGTCATCCGCGGAAATATCCTGGATATAATGCATTTCCTCCAGTTCTTTCCATGTCCCATAGACATTCTTTATGCCCACACCGAACAGGCTGATTGTCAGGATACCGATAATCGTCTGCCATAGCTTCTGGTATTTCCAGAGAATCCATACCACCAGCGCTAAAGCAGCCGCAATTGCCAGGCTGAGAAATCCCACCTTATAATCTGACGAAAGTCCCTCGTGAAACGTCAGAATCGGTGAAACGGTTCCGGTCCTGTCTCCAAACAGCATATAGTCCGCCAGTCCCACGATTGCCAGCGCACAAATGCCCTTTTCAAGAAAGTTCTTTGTCCTTGCACTGCTTACATAATATATGATACCGCCCCAAACAAGGAAAACGCCTGCTGCCACGCAGAACGTCAGCCATACGAAGACCAGCGGACTGCGGTAGGCATTCAGCGAAATAAACTCTGCGGGAGATGCGCTGACCACGGACACCGGAATAGCCAGTCCCATCAGCACCGTCAGCAGGAGAGCACCTGTGAGATACCTTTTGGGAAAGGTCTTTTGCTCCGTTTTCTCAGCCGTTTTCTTTTTCTCTTTTTTGAGAAGAGGTGCCAGCACCTTCATGACAATATTTTTCAAAAGAGAAAACAGGTTATTCATTGTCCAGTACAGTACCAGCCCGGAGGGACTCCGGTAAAGCACTACCAGGAAGATACACGCGAGAATATAAAGCTGCAATTTATCCTTCCGCCGAAAGCCCTTTGTATAGATAAATCCGGAGATAAAATTAATCGACGTCATCAGAACCGGCATGAGGTTGAAGGACATCGTGCCGATTTTCAGGAGCCGGTCCGTCTCGCCCAGATTGTTCAGGAACAAAAAGGAATGGTTCTGAAGATTCACACTGGTCAGGAAATGGTATGCGGCAATGAAAAAGGGAATCTGTAAAAGCAGGGAAAGAGATCCCCTGATCGCGTTTACCGGCTGATAATTCTGCTGTCTGTAGTATGTCGACAGCATCATAAACCGCTCGTCACCGCGGAAGGTCCTGCGGATGTGCTTCTCCCAATGCTCCATTTCCTTCTGTTTTCTGCGCTCCTGCTCCTGTAAGGCATCCGATCTCTTATACAGCGGAAGAATTAACAGGTTAATTACCACGCTGACCATAATGATAGCAATGCCGTAGCTTCCGAACCATCTCGACATGATTGTGAAGATGAACTCGATCAGCAGGACAAGCGGCTGTATAAAGATGTAAAAAAGTGTTTTACCTATCATTTTTCTCTCTCCGAAGTCAGTTCATGATATTTTTGTATCATGTAATCTGCCGTTCTCTGCGCACTTTCTCCTATGCACTGCCACGCCTCACACCGCACCCGGTCACGTGCCTCCTGTACCTGTCCCTTCTGCAAAAGGTCGTCAATGAGCTCCTGCATGCGGGGAAAGTCTTCCTTCTTCAAAGGCACTCCAAGCTCCTTCAATACCTCGAACCTCCAGAGCGGCTCGTCAATCCATGCAGCATCGTAGGGTGCGCTGTCAAAGGAGGTATCCGCATAGATAACAGGCTTGCCGAAGACCAGAGCATAGTCAAAAATAATACCCGAAAAATCCGTAATCATTACATCTGCTTTTCGGAGCGCCTCGAAATTATCGTTATCATAATTCCACTCCAGAGCATCCGAGTCCGGAAATTCCTTCCACAGCGGCTCCAGAATTTCCTTTTCCGAAGTCAGTGACTGTGGATGCGGGCGCACAATGATACGATAATCTGTCGCAAGGAGAGCCCGCAGAATTTCGGCTCCATATCTTGACAGGATACTGCTCTTTCCCCACGAGGGAGCCAGAAGAACCGTTTTCCCGTCCGTTCCGTTCTCCGCTGCCTGCTTCTGCCTTGCGTCCAGCTTTTCCTTGAGCGCATCCATATAGGTCGATCCCACGACCTGCAATTCTTTTGCCGGAAGACCTCTCAGTTCCTCCAGCTTCCGGATATATCTCTCCTGAAAGGCTCCCGTGAGGAGGATTGCATCATAATAATCCATGCCAAACATCCGGTAACCCGTGCCTTCATCGACCGCATGAAAGATATGAACATACCAGTCCACGTTCCTTGAACGCTTCCACTGATACACATCCAGCCCCGGAGTGGTAGAAAGCACAATCCCGGCATTCAGCATATTCAGTTTGGCATAGGCCACATTATTTTCACCGATAAACCGGCAGTGAACATATTTATACGTTTCCGCAAGTGCCGGGTCATCCGGCGACGCTGTAAGATATTCCAACGGGATCTCACGGTGCTCAAATTGTTCACAGATCGATTGAAACACATTCCAATATCTCTTACTGTCACTGAAAATTACATACGGATAGCGTTCCTCCGTCGCCTCAACACGGCCGCCGTGCAGCAGAAATTTTAAACGCAGAACCAATTTTTTCCACAAAAACAGCGCACTTGTGACGATACCAATCAAGATGGCAAACAGCATGCTCCCCGTACCGGGATCTATGTAGCACAACATATACAGTTCATCCTTTCATTACAGCTCGCACTTCAGCGCATGCAGCAGACTCTCGTTGTCCGCCCTGTTCCGGATAGCGATCCTCAAATAATTTCCTTCTGTCTTCCTGCTCAGATCCTTTACCAGAATCTCATACTTTACAAGCAGCTTCTCCGTCAGGGCTGTCGCCGGCATGCCGTGTTCCAGCTCTATCATCAGATAATTTGCCTGTGACGGTATCACACGGATTCCCGGAATGGCCGACAACTGTTCCGCGAACCACTCCCGCTCCTGTACCAGCTTTCTTGTGGAAAGCTCATATTCGCTCTCATATTTCCCAAGGATCTGCATAAAGTACTCTGCGTAGGAGTTTATGTTCCAGATTGCAACATCCTTCTTTAAACAGGCAATCAGTTCTTCATCCGCAGACGCAAGGATTCCCAGACGAAGCCCCGGCACTCCATAAGATTTGGAAAGGCTCTTCACAATGCAAAGTTCCGGATAACGCTCCAAAATATCATCCCTCAGCATGCTTCTGTCTGTCTCGCAGGCGAAATCCGAAAACGATTCATCATAAATGAGGCGGATTCCCTTCTCCGCAGCCCAGTCAAAGAGTCTGTACAGCTGCTTTGATTCAATATAATTTCCCGACGGATTATCCGGGTTTATCAATACAAGATTCTGAATATCCTTATCATCGAAATAACCGGTAATGTCATCCACCGTATAGGAAAAATCCGGTTTTGCCGGAGTAAATACCACTGCCTGTTCCCCGGCTATCCGGTGACCGTATTCCTCGAAGCTGGGACGGATCAGTCCTACCCTTCCCTCCAGTCCCTCCATCACCGAGCGGATCAGCTCCGCCGCGCCGTTTCCTACGGCAATCCGCTCCTGCCGGATTCCCATATTCTTCGTCGCAAGCGAGCTGTTGATCTTCATTCCGGAGGGATAAGCACATAGCAGTTCTCCGAACATTGCCTTCATCTCCTCCTGCATTCGCACCGGAGGAAAGAATGGATTCACCAGATAGCAGAAATCCTTCAATCCGGGGTATCTCCAATAGCCGCCGTAGTGCTCCTGCATCAAGGCAAGGCGCTGGGAATCCGGCGCAAACATGGTCGTCGCAATTTCCAGATCCTGCGCGTCATCGATTTCATACCATTTCTGTCCGTTCAGCCGCTTTGCGTAAATGCCGGCGTTATCCAGCACTGCCAGAACCTTCAGCACCTGCTCGTAATATTCATTATTTCCCAGTGCTTTAGAATACGCCTCCAGGAAAGGCACATAGCGGGATACTGAAAACTCCTTGGAAAACTTATAGATATTAACCGTTTTATAATACAGATCCTTCTCATTATAATTCAGTCTTTTCCCGGGAATAAACGCCTCAATGGAATCATCCTCCCGAAGCTTCAGGCAGGTTCCGTCCATCCAGCTTTCATATTTATCGACAAGTGCAAGCGTCTCTCTGGAATCCTCAAGCAATGCATCCAGCACTGCCGGTTCAAAAATAATATCCGACTCGAGTAAAATCGTATCCTCCTCGCAGAGATATTCCTTTGCAAGATAAAGGGAATATATATTATTTGTTTTATTATAGTCGGGATTCTCCACAAATTGCACCTGCAGCCCAAGCTGCAGATTCCCCACAAATTGTTTCAGCTCATTTCCCTTGTACCCGATGACTATAATCACGCGGGAAATTTTCCTCTGCTCCAGCTGCTTAAGCGTTCTCTCGATCAGAGTCTCCTCGCATACCTTCACCATACACTTTGTATTATTACGGGTGTATTCCTTCAGTCTCTTTCCCATTCCTGCTGCCAGAATAATTGCCTGCATGTCGCTTGTACCTCCCCTTTACTGCGTTCTTCTCCCTAAAAATTCTTTCTCTAACAGATCTCTGCGCCCGCGGGCATATCCTTTTCGGGCTTCATCAGGGCGAGATTTCCGTCTGCATCCTCGGCGCAGAGCAGCATTCCCTCCGATACCACACCGGCAAGCGTTGCAGGCTTTAAGTTCACCAGAACCATCACCTTCTTGCCGACCATCTCCTCGGGCGTGTAATGTGCCTTGATGCCGGAGACGATCTGCTTTACCTGACTGCCGATCCTTACCTTGCTGCAGAGCAGCTTCTTAGACTTCGGTACCGCCTCACAGGCAATGATCTCACCGATCTGGAACTGCAGCTTTGCGAAGTCATCATAGCTGATCTCCGGCTTCGCCTCAATGTCGATCACTGGCACATCCTCCTTCTTCTCCTCCGTCTGCTTTCCGGCTGCGGCAATCATTTTCTCCCGCATCTCTTCCTCTTTCTTTTCCACTTCCTTCATATCCAGTCTTGCGAACAGGATCTCCGGCTGCTCCGTAACCTTATTTCCGTTGGGATAAAGACCGAACTTATCCAGCTCATCAAATTCTCTCAGGGAGGTGTTCAGCTGTGCTGCGATCTTCTCCGCCGTCTCAGGCATGTAGGGCTGCAGCAGGGACGCACCGATGACGATTCCTTCCACAAGGTTGTAGAGAACCGTTGCAAGCCGGTCTGCCTTTGCCTCATCCTTTGCCAGTGCCCAGGGCTCGGTCTCGTCAATATACTTGTTGCAGCGCTTGAAGATACCGAAAATCTCCGTCAGGGCATCTGCCACCCGAAGCGTTTCCATCTTGTTTACAACCTTCGCATAAGCGCCTGTCACGACCGCCTTCAGATCCTCGTCCACCGCTTCCGCAGCGCCCTTGTCGGCAACCACGCCGCCAAAGTATTTATTGCTCATGGAGATGGTACGGTTTACGAGATTGCCCAGCGTATTCGCAAGGTCGGAATTTGTCCGCTCCGCTATCAGCGCCCATGTCGCATTTCCGTCATTCTCATAGGGCATCTCATGGAGCATATAATAGCGCACCGCATCCACGCCGAAGAAGTCTACCAGATCGTCCACATAAATCACGTTGCCTCTGGACTTACTCATCTTGTCGTTGTTCATCAAAAGCCATGGATGGCCGAATACCTGCTTCGGCAGCGGCTCACCCAGCGCCATCAGGAAGATCGGCCAGTAGATCGTATGGAAGCGGATAATGTCCTTACCGATCAGATGCAGATCTGCGGGCCAGAATTTCTTGTACTGTTCGGAGCTGTTGCCCTCTGCGTCATAGCCGATACCCGTGATGTAGTTCGTCAGGGCATCCAGCCAGACATAAATCACATGCTTATTGTCAAAATCCACCGGGATTCCCCATGTAAACGAGGTTCTAGATACACAGAGGTCCTGCAGTCCCGGCAGCAGGAAATTATTCATCATCTCATTCTTTCTGGAAACCGGCTGAATAAACTCCGGGTGCTCGTTGATATGCTTAATCAGCTTATCGGCATATTTGCTCATACGGAAGAAATATGCCTCCTCTTTAGCGGGCTTCACCTCTCTGCCACAGTCGGGGCACTTACCGTCAACAAGCTGGCTCTCCGTCCAGAAAGACTCGCACGGCATACAGTACAGACCTTCATAAGCTCCCTTATAAATGTCGCCCTGATCGTAAAGGCGCTTAAAAATTTTCTGAACCTGTCTCTCGTGATCCTTGTCCGTTGTGCGGATGAATTTATCATAGGAAATATTTAAGAGGTCGCACATTCCACGGATAACCCCGGCAACATTGTCCACAAACTCCTTCGGGGTGATGCCTGCCTCCTCCGCCTTCAGCTCGATCTTCTGACCATGCTCATCGGTTCCGGTCTGGAAGAAAACCTCATAGCCTTCCTTTCTCTTGAACCGCGCAATGCTGTCCGCCAGCACGATCTCATAATTGTTTCCGATATGCGGCTTGCCCGATGTGTAGGCAATCGCCGTAGTCAGATAATAGGGTCCCTTGTTCTGCATTCTTATTTCCTCTCTTTCTTATCATGGCGCGAATCAAAAAAGCCCGCCTCCCCATACGCTTATGCGTACAAGAAGACGAGCCGTATGCCCGTGTTACCACTTCTCTTTATCTGCCTCTCGCAAGACAGACCTCCTCGGGTCAATAACCCTGTCCGCTATAACAGGCGGAACCTGTCGCATCCTTACCTCAGAAGGTTCGGTGCGCTGCTCAGAAGCCATGTTCCATCTACCTAAGCCCCGCTTCTCTCAGCCTGTGCGTTCATCCGCTGAAGCGTTCTCTGTAAAGCACTCAGTAAATCTACTCTCTTCTTCACTGCCTTTTCCATTCTATCTTAACAGCCTATCACAATCGTCGGGAGCTTGTCAAGCCCTCCCGCACGGCTGCCCGTCTGCTTTTTACTTTTTCGTCGTCAGCTGGGCATACTCTCCTTTTCGGTCATAGGAATCCATCAGATAGCTTTCATCCGTCAGAATACAGTCTATCTCTGTCTCATCCTTTTTATACCTGCTGCGCTTGCGCAGATCCTCCTTCGCCTGCTCCTGCTTCGTCTGGAGGGAGTTTTTGCCCTGCGAGCCGAAGAATCTTCCCGGCAGATGATCCGCAAGCTGGCTTGCCGCCTCCTTGATCTTTGTCCGCAGCTTCTGCACCGGTGTCACATCAGGAACCGCCGTGTGCTCCACCGGCTGAAAATAGGGATTGACCTGTGTCTGATGCTCCAGCGTCTTTCTTCCGACCGTTCCCGCGACCTCTGCGGCATGAATGTCTCTCTCATTCTTTATCATTGCGGGCTGAGCCAGCTCTGCCCTGCCGTTCTCGGCAGATTCGCCTTTCTCACCGCTTGTTCCCCAGATACCGCGCAGAATTGCCCGCCCCTTCTCAAGTGTCTTTTCCATCAGCCCCGCAAGGGAAAGCTGCGTCGTCTGCTGTTGTTCCTGCTGCTTTAGCTGTGCAACCTGGGATGCCGCACTCGCCAGCGCTCCGCCCTTCTGGGCTGTCGTATGTTCATGTAAGCATCCCGTCACCTGATGGTTCTGGGAATTGTGGTCAATGTCGATGCCGCCTAGCTGCATACTGCCGCCTCCCTCCGTCTGCGAAGCCATTCTCCGGTTCAACAACTGCTCTCAGTAAGATTATCGGCCAGAATGCTTTATTTCATAATATCAAGAAAATCCTTTACATTTTTCCGAATATCATTTTTAAACACGGCAGAACCCGCGACAATGACATTCGCTCCCGCCTCCAGGGCAAGGTGCACATTTTCTGCGTTGATGCCGCCATCCACCTCGATATCCGTCTGTAGACCTCTTTCTATAAGCATTTTCCGTATTTCCGTCACCTTGTCCAGACACCCGGGAATCAGCTTCTGACCCCCAAAGCCCGGTTCCACCGTCATCACAAGAATCATATCCACCTTGTCCAGATACGGCTCCACCGCCTTCGCAGGTGTTCCGGGCTTGATTGTGATTCCGGCCTTTTTCCCAGCATCACGGATTTTCTGTATGGTACCTTCCACATCCTCAGCCGCCTCAAGATGGAAATTGATCAGATCTGCACCACTCTCCGCAAATTCCCCGATATACCTCTCCGGTCTGTCAATCATCAGATGTACATCAAAAAATATGTCCGTACATTTGCGGATAGACTTGATTACCGGCATTCCATAAGAAATCGACGGCACGAAAAGTCCGTCCATCACATCAATGTGCAGGTACTGCGCACCCGCCTCCTCCACATCCTTGATCTGCTCCCCAAGCCTGCAAAAATCGGCAGACAAAATAGATGGCGATAAAATATTCATACTCTCCCTCATTTCTGTGGGTTTTTCTTCTGTGTGCTCTCATGAAAACTTCGATTCAACGGCACATCCGAGCTTATTCTAGCAGAAAAGCCACATTTCCGCAAGCTCATGTCCCTTTCAGAGAAAAGTAAAATGCTCTTTCCCAGCCGGCCTCCGCAGCGCAATTTGCAGCAATCTGACTCTGAAAACCGTGCTCACAATAGAAGAGTACAGTCCGCTGCCGTTCTGTTTGCAGGATGCCGACATTTTGAACCAATTGCGCCATCGGAAAGTTTACGGCACCGGAAAGATGATGCTCCCTGAAATGTTCAGTGTTTCTCACATCTATCAGAAGTGCTTGTGGTTCCTGTTCCAACAGCCTATGTGCCTCGGCATGTGTCAGGGCAGAGGCCTTCCTGCACGAACCTTTTTCCCACTTTGGAATCTGCCTCTCTCCTCGGCAAAACATCCTCATTATAATTTCATTTCCCTCTGTCTCTCCGACCTCTGCAAGCATCCGAAAGCAAAATGGGTCATTAAAGGCGGACATAATTCCTTTGGAATACACTTGTGCGACATGATTCACGCAGGTGTGACAATCGTACAGATCCTTTAACTGTTCCGCGCCTCTCCACTCAGCCTCATCCGGCTCTCCCATTTCAATCCGCAGAAAAGAATGCACAACTCTGGCTGCCGTCCTGCGTTCAAGGCACTTTCTGGAATCTGTCACATCCCCATCCCCCAGCCAGCCTCTACTTCGGCCGTATTCTGAATATTCCTCAAAATTCCGGGACGCGAAGATATTTTCGCCGGTTTTCCATCTCTCTATCATCAGATTCACAAATGCTTCAACTGTCATTTTATCGTTCCATACAGGTCACACGCACCGTCACGTTATCGTAGGGAGCCAGCCTTTCCACTCCGAATATGCCGGTGCAGTTTTCCGATACTTCTCCCGTCCACAGGTTATGGATCTGATAATTGGGTGATGCAAAAAGATCCGGATTTACCATTTTGTCACCAAGCATCTGAATCAGCTGTCCGGCGCTCACAAAACAACCTCCCTTTTCACTACTGCTGACATTCAAAAAAGAAATTGCCACATCCCCATTCGCAAGCGGCTTCGCCAAAATGTCCACCCTGTCATTATCCGTCACATATTCTGTGTCGGGTCTTTCCGGAGACAGGCTGCAAAATACTCTTTTTGCCTGTATCCCAAGAGAGTCCTGATTCAGCGCTATCAAATCCTCGTTTGCTATAATTTTCCAGATATCATCCCCTTTTTTAACCCGGCGTAAATCCAATCCCAGCATAAGCGGCGCATTCATCATACACCACATTGTAAAATGTGTTTTACACATAATATTGGTCAAACCGCTCATTCCGACCATAAGCATATCCGGATCATTCCACCCCTTGTCCAGTCCCGCAAATTCATCCATAATAACAGCTTTATTATACTGAGAAGTCACACTGGGTGTATAAGCGTCCGTCCATGCCCCCACACCGGGGTCTCCGTCAGCGCCAACGCGAAACGTAATATCGTTCAGGATTCTCCACGAATCTCCTATCTTATATCCCCAGTTCTGTGGCTGTGTCTTTCCCCATTCACAAATGGAAAGCAGAATATCATGATCAGGCTTTACCCGGTTAAGCTCCTCCAAAAGCGTCGCGTAGGAATCTAGTGTATTCTCCTGCCTTCTATGATTCATCAGGCGCAGAAGATTCTCCCCTTTCTCCAAAGTAACCGAAATCGGTTCGGATTTACGGAATTGATTGGGCTTCTCTGTCTCCGGCAAAAAATCATCATATATGATTTCTGACCTTTCACGACTCCCGACCGCGATCTGCAGCCACTCTCCTGTTCCCACCTCCTGACCTGTAGCGTAGGTTACACAGACTGAATATCTGCCGCTCTCCGGTACTCTGATTAAAAAGGCAAGCTCACTGCTCTGATGCCCGACCGGAGATGATCCGGGACCGGTGCCGTCAAAGGTGCCAAGGTTTGTCACATAGCCTTCTCTTTTCTCTGCCCCACGCCCAAGAAGAATTCCGTCCTCCACCGCGGAGAACGTTACCGAATAGCCTTGTCCTTCCACATGAATGCTCTCAATATTTGGAGCATATACATATCTCGCATTTCGGGCATCCGAAAAGGTGGCATTATCCCAAAGATAATAACAATTATCCACCTTCAGAAAATCCACATCCCAATCCACATAGGACCGGGCATCCGTGGCTTCATATCCACAGGTTCCCACCGCTGCTCCGGCGCAAAGATTCGTTCCGATATCATTATACATACCAAATTTTAATCCCTTGGCATGTATATAGTCAGCAAGTCTTTTGAAATCATGTGGAAATTTGACTGTTTCATTTGCCAGCCTTCCATCAATCCGCTCTGCTCTATAGCATCCGTCATCCAGCACCAGATACTGGTAGCCCAGACGATCCAGCCCGAGATCCGTCATGGCATCTGCCATTGCCCTGGTCAATACCTCTGTATTTCCACTTCCAAAGGCATTCCAGCTGTTCCAGCCCATAGCAGGCAAGTGTTTCTTCTTTCCTAACAGTAGGTTTCCATTCTCAAAAGCATCAAAGTAATATTCCCTGTTTTGAATTTTCCTAGGTTTGTCCGGTATTTTCCCTTGCATAATAACCTCCGTTTTTAAGACGTCTGACACCATTCTTTTCCAATCATAACATGTTTGGTGCAAAATACCTAGCATTCCTTCAACGAAATCACCTCTTTTTCACAATGGCCACACTGCCTTACCAACGCCCATCGTCTCATGGAAACTACCATCAGGAGCCGCTTGATTTATAATGTCTCACCCCGAACTTCCATAGGAGGAGTGCCGGGATCAGGAACAGACATGCCACCAGTGGAAGAAAAACGTAATAGGCTTCCGTCCGCCTGCCGAGCAGATAGAGCAGCGGATAATACTGAATCAGCGCATAGGGAATAAAAAAGGTTGTCAGTAAGAGCATTTTCCTCCCATAGATGCCAATCGGATATTTTCCGAATTCCCGCGCACCGTCCGTAAATACGTTCATAAATTCCAGTCCGTCCAACGTAAAGAAGCAGAGTGCTGCGTAGATCAAAAAGAGTCCGCTGAAGACCGCCACTCCGCCGACCAGCATAAACACCACCGTCATCACTCTTGCAAAATTCCATTCGACTTCACTCTTCAATACGCCGTAAACGAACATAATTACCGCCTGAGCGATTCTCCCGATCCGGTTCAGTTCAAATTTACTGCCGATGACCTGTAGAACCTCACCCTGCGGACGCACAAGTATCCGGTCGAACTCGCCCGACCGCACCATTCCCGAAAACATATCAAAGCCCCTGCCGAACATTTCTGCCAGTGAAATTTCCAGCAGCAGAATGGAAAAACAGAGCAGCACATCCGTATATGAGAACTCCCCTACGCTCGGGAAGCGCTCAAACATGAAATAAATACCCAGAAACACATTAAAGGAAAACAGGAACTGCCCCAACGTTGTCAGAAAAAAGGAGCTTTTATACTGCATCATACAGCGGACATTGATCGACACATAATGCCCATATAGTTTTAACTTTTTCATCATGATCTTCTCCTCCGCGCTAGCCACCCTGCACCGTTACTTTCTTTACCGCCACATGACATAAGCCTCTGCCAACCGCTGTCAGCACAATGAGCCAGCAGACCTGCAGCATAATTGCCGTCCGCATTTCCGCTCCGCTCATGCTGCCGCTGTAGATGCGAAGAGGTACATTCTGCATGGATGCGAACGGTAATAACTCCATGAACCGCCTTACCTTGTCCGGGAAAAATGGCAACGGAATCACTGCTCCCGCGAAGAATTCCACCGTCAGGGAAAACAGCATCCTCAGTCCCTGTGCGGATATGGTAAAAAAGGTAAGGACATAGATCAGCATGCAGAGAGACACCATAACTGCCAGCCCCAGAATAAGCGTAAACAGAAACAGTACAAAATGCCCGATATCCACAGGCGCCGAAATGCCATAGGGCTTCGGAAGGAGCGCCGACACCAGCAGAATCGGGAAACACCTCAGCACTGCTCTGGAGAGACGGGTCGCCACGTTTCGCACATACCACATATCATAAATGTCGATTGGGCGGCACAGCTCATAGGCGATATTGCCGTTGGAAATTGTCTCAAAAATCTCGTACTCCATCATCCACGCGCCAAAGAACGCAAGAAATGCCTGTTGCAGCCAGATATAAGAGGAGGTTGCCTCCATGCTCATCGGGAAGGCGGCTGCGTCCGTCCGGTAGAAAGCCACGAAAATCAATATCTCCATCGCGCCCCAGAAAAACTGTGTAATGATTCCCGCAAGAGCTGCCGTGCGGTATTGCAGACCCATGATGAACCGCATCCGAAAAAAAGAGAAATATTTCTTCATTGCCGCCCTCCTAAATATCATAAGAACGGTACAGCTCAGCTACCGTTTCATCGATATTGGCATCGCCTCTCTTAATGTCCTCCAGAGTTCCATCCATCAGAATCTGTCCCTTTCCGATGAGAATGATGCGGCTGGCAAGCGCCTCAATGTCCTGCATATCGTGTGTCGTGAGAATAACTGTCGTTCCGTGCGCCAGATTCTGTTTCCTGATAAAATCACGCACCGCCAGCTTGGAAACTGCATCCAGACCAATTGTCGGTTCATCCAGAAAAAGGATCTTCGGGCGATGCAGCAGGGAAGCCGCGATTTCACAGCGCATCCTCTGTCCAAGCGACAGCTGGCGTGCAGGTGTGCGCAGAATTTCACCCAGATTGAGCAGTTCTGCCAATTCTTCCAATGAATCCTTATATTGTGTGTCGGGAATGGAATAGATGTCTTTCAACAATTCAAATGAATCTATGACCGGAACATCCCACCACAGCTGCGACCGCTGACCGAACACAACGCCTATCCGGCTGACATGTTCTTTTCTGTTCTTGTACGGTATTCTCCCGTCCACAAGAACCGTTCCGCTGTCCGGTGTCAATATTCCGCTGAGAATCTTGATTGTGGAGCTCTTTCCGGCTCCGTTTGGTCCGATGTAGCCAACCATCTCTCCATCGTTAATGGTAAAGCTGACATCCCTTAGAGCATGAACCGTCTCATACTCCCGGTGAAAAAGTGCTTTGCAGGCCTCACCAAAGCCCGCGTTTCTCTTTGCAATCCTGTACGATTTGCATACCTGTTGCATCGTAATCATTTCTGCTTCCTCCTGGTAGTTATATTTTCATATCTTGCCAAGTCGGTCTGGCTCCGCTGGTCTTTGCCAGCCGGATACCGAAGGTGCGATATTCAATTCTTTATTTCATCAGTGCCGTGCATATTTCCTTAACCGGATATTCCGGCGCATACTGCTCTGCAATCTGGCAGATCTCCTGTATATTTTCAACTGGTTCTTCCAGAGCATCCGCGATCTCCTCTGGTGTCTTGCCCTTTTTCAGCTTGCGGCAGACCTGCTCCACCAGTCTTTGGCTTCTTCCTTGCTCGTACTCTTCCTTCCGGATCATCTGCTCCCGCTTCTCCCATGTGTAATCCAGATGCGTCATCTTCTTCACCTCATCCTTCCTGTCCCTGAAAAAGTCCTCCAGCACATGATTTTCAATACAATCCTCTATTGCACGATCCACCGCTTCTTCCAGCCCCATATTCCCCTTCCGGTAGGTTCTCACCTTCTCCACGAAAT
>OQWA01000065.1_pt1 | contig 22807 bp, 18 predicted proteins | sample 1691581 | NCBI WGS metagenome assembly OQWA01 (sample SAMN03418264, study PRJEB22391) | human gut metagenome | biome: human-gut; feature: organic feature; material: feces | host: Homo sapiens | place: Tanzania | collected 2013-01
GAGCATAGCGGACTCGAACCGCTGACATCCACACTGCCAGTGTGGCACTCTACCAGCTGAGCTAATGCCCCTCAACGAAAGCTATTATACAGTACTCTGAGTCGTTTGTAAAGCGCAAATTCGATATATATTTTCTTTTTTGCATTTAAAAAAGATGCAAATAAATATATTTGACACATTCCGCCGTTTGTGCTATGCTTTTTACGGTTCAAAGGATTTGCGGACATTCGTGCGGGCGGAAACACTTTCCCATGCGCCCGATGTTCGACAATCCGTGCCGCCCTTATTAATTTAATATGAAAACGCGGTTGCAGCTTTTCAACGCTGCATTAAAAGGGAATGCGGTTCAATTCCGCAGCAGTCCCCGCTACTGTAACCGATGACGACCCCCTTGATATGCCACTTTGCGGCGCAGATTTTCTGCCGTGCAGCATGGGAAGGCGAGGGCATTAGAACGACTCGGAAGCCAGGAGACCTGCCGTGTTTTCGGTTTACGGTGGTTCTCGGGAGATAGGCAGCCATTTTGCAAAGGCAAAGCAGAAGCTCTTTCGGGAATTGTATCTTGGATGCAGTTCCCTTTTATGTTGTCAGCCCTTCCGCCGCAACAGGCTTGCAGAAGCAAAATAATTACACGGAGGTAATGTAACAATGAAACTCTGCAAAAAACTTTTTTCTTTTATTCTTGTGCTTTCAATCATGCTTTCGTCCGTTTCGGCGTTTGCCGCACCGAATGCAAACGAATCCGGCATTAACGAGTATAATCTTGCGCCCGGAACAACCGTTATCTGCGTTGAAGCATTCGTGCTCGGCTGGGGTTACGTGCTTGAACCCACCGTGGTTGCATATAATCCCGGTGAAACCCTTGCACAGCTTACCGCAAGGGTGCTTGCAGCCAACTCCCTTGCCTGCGTCATGAACGGCGCTGCTGACAATGACGCAAGCTACATTCAGGGCATCGGCTGCCCGCAGCTTGCAGCAGGGGCATCCCCCTCCGTTCCCGCTTATCTTATGACCGAACTTGAAGCCTACCCCGATTGGGCGAAGGAGAACCTCGGTTATCAGCCCGGCGGCTGGAACGGCACGGAGAACGGCGACGGTATCCTCAGCGAGTTTGAATACAGCGATCTCGGCGGCTGGATGTACGTTGAAAACGATGTTTCACTTCCTGTCGGCGCAGGTGCGGCAACAGTTACGGACAACAAGGTTTACCGTTGGATGTACACGGGTTAAGCAGTGCATCGGATGCTGTAACAACTCCGTCACCGTCCGCATCTCCGGGAATAACGGAAACGGGTACGAGTGCATCGGTCAGCGCCTCGGCCGCTGCGGTGAGAACAGGGAACCGATATGTACCGTTCGGTCGGTACCGATAATTTGAAAAGACATCCTCTTACATTTTCCATAATCCTTACCCTGATTGCGGGAATGGTGCTTTGCGCCGTTCCCGTTCAGGGTATTTCTGCTCAAACGGGCTTTTTCATGCAAAGCGGGCAGCCCCTTTATTCCGCCCGCACGGCGGATTACAGGAGCGGGTATGCGGCGCAGTACTCCGCCGTTTTGAGAACCCTTGCAGGCGGTGCAAAGCCCGAATTCGGTTCGGTCGGCGGCGAATGGAAGGTGCTTGCACTTGCACGCAGCGGGTTCTATCCGACACAGAGCGGCTATTTTTCCGAATACTATTCCAAAATCGAAAAGCTTGTCGCCGCAAACGGTTCGCCGAAACTGCACCCTCAAAAATCCACCGAAAACTCGCGCCTTATTATCGCCCTTTCTTCAATCGGGCGTGATGCACGCTCTGTCGCAGGGTTTGATCTTACCGCGCCTCTCGGCGATTTCAACTATGTAAAAAAACAGGGCCTGAACGGCGTCATTTTTGCACTTATTGCATTGGACTGCAATAAGGATTACGGCATGAGTGATATAAAATCCCAATGCGTTGACCTTTTGCTCTCACGTGAATGTGACGGCGGAGGTTGGGCACTCGGACTCGGGGCAGCGGAAGCGGATATTACCGCAATGGCGATAACCGCACTTGCACCGTATAGAAAGGCGGCCGCCGCAATCGAACGCGGTGTTGAAAAGCTTTCCGCACTGCAAAATGCAAACGGAAGTTTTTCCTCCGGCGGTGTTGAAACCTCCGAAAGCTGCTCCCAAGTGCTCGTTGCGCTCAGCACGGTCGGAATCAATGCACATAAGGATTCGCGCTTTATCAAAAACGGAAACTCGGCACTTGACTCACTCTGTGCTTTTTATGTCGGCGGCGGATTTGCACACATGGCAAACGGCGGCGCAAATTCAATGGCAACCGAACAGGCTGCATATGCACTTTGCGCGTACGACAGATTTCTTTCCGGGCGAAGCTCGCTTTACAACATGAACGATGTCTCCCCCGTCTCTCCCGCCGAGCCAACCGATAAACCCACGCCGAAGCCGACGGGCAAACCAACGGCGGCACCGACCGATGCAGCATATTCAACTGCACCGGCAACCGACACGGCAGCAACCGATGCGGCATACACTGATGCGCCTGCAACCGATGCAGTGCCGACAGACACCTCTGCCGCGTCAACCTCGCCGAACCGTCCCTCTTTTGAACCTGATGCAACTGCGGAAATCGAAACAACCGACGCTGTTTCACCGCGTGAATCGGCCTCCGCACAGGGCAGCGACCGAACAAAATCAGGCAGTCATGTTTTTGCCGTTGTTATCGCTGCCGCAGCAGTTTGCCTCCTCGGAACCGCTGCATATTTCGTTATCAAAAAGCGAAACAGGCGGCAATAATCAATTTTTAAACAAAAACGGTGATATCAATGAGTAAATCTTTATCCTTTATTAAACGGAAAAATTCGTGCGGCAGCCGGCGTATTTCCGCTTTGCTGCTTGCGATGCTTGCGTTTGTCTGCACAGTCGTATTCCCCGGGTGTTCGGATATTCCCTCCGCCGAAAACGGGCAGACCTGCACAATGCTCATCGAGTGCGGCACGATACTGCAAAACATCGAGATGCTCGACCCCGATAAACTTTCCGTGCTTCCGTCCGACGGAATAATACTTAAAAAAACATCCGTGTCCTTTAACGATGGCGAGACTGTTTTCGATATTCTCTGCCGCGAAACACGAAACAGGCAAATCCATATGGAATCCAGCTATACCCCTGTTTTCAACAGCGCATACATTGAAGGAATCAACAACCTTTATGAATTTGACTGCGGTGAGGGCAGCGGCTGGGTGTACAGTGTGAACGGAGTTTATCCGAATTACGGCTGCAGCAATTATAAAGTTCAGCCCGGAGACAGCATTGAGTGGCATTACACCTGCAACTACGGCAAAGACGTCGGCGCCGAAGTTACCGGCTGACACTGCAGTGCGTTTTTTACAGATGAAAAGAGATTGTTTTGACACAATACATCCGACGGCGGCAATCATCTATTTCGGGTTTGCTCTTGCAATGCCGATGCTTTTGCTGCACCCCATGCTGCTCGGAATCTCGTTTTTATCCGCCCTTGCATGGACTGTGCAGCTTAATGGCATGCGGGATGCACTTCGGTTTTTTTGCAGGTTCATTCTGCCGCTGATGCTTTTGACGGCAATTCTGAACCCGATTTTCAACCACAAGGGGCTTACGGTGCTTTTTTACCTTAAGCGCAATCCGGTGACGCTTGAATCCGTTGCATACGGCGCGGCATCCGGAGTTATGCTTGGTTCTGTTCTGCTTATTTTTTCATGCTTCAATCGCATAATAACCGATGATAAAATCCTTTATCTGTTCGGCAGAATCATTCCGTCGCTTGCTGTTGTGCTTTCCATGGCGCTGCGCTTTGTTCCGCTGTTTACAACACAAGCGAAAAAAATCGCACTTGCGCAGCGTTGTTCGGATGGGGATCCTGCATCAAAAAGCATTGTTAAACGCGCCAAAAGCGGCCTTTTTATCTTCTCCGCGCTTATCACATGGGCTTTGGAAAGCGCAGTGACAACCGCAGATTCAATGCGGGCGCGGGGATTCGGGCTTCATCCGCGCAGTTTTTATACCGACTTTCGCTTTGACGGGCGGGACACGGTTGTTTCGCTTTTTCTTGCGGCAGGCATTGCAATTTTCGGAACAGCGGCGGGCTGCGGCAAAATCACCGTCACATATTTTCCGAAATTTCGCATGAACCCCGCCTCACCGCTGTTTATCGCCGCATGTATTGCATATGCACTCACGCTGCTGATACCCGTAATTATGAACATCAAGGAGTCCGTTGCATGGCATTGCTTGAAATCAAAAATCTGAATTTTACATACCCTGAAGCGGCGCAGCCCGCACTCAGCGGCATTAATCTTGAAATACAGCCCGGCGAGTTTGTTCTTATATGCGGTGCATCCGGCTGCGGCAAGAGCACGCTTTTGCGGCAGTGTAAACCGGCATTGAGTCAGCACGGCGAAAAGAGCGGTGCAATTTATTTTAACGGAAAAGCCATTGAAGAATTGTCGTTTCGCGAACAGTCCGAAAAAATCGGATTTGTTATGCAGGATCCGGAGATGCAGATCGTGACGGATAAAGTTCGGCACGAATTGGCTTTCGGACTTGAAAGTCTCGGCATGGATAACCGAAAAATGCGTGTGCGCATTGCGGAGATGGCAAGTTTTTTCGGCATCAGAGATTGGTTCGACAGCCCTGTTTCCGCTTTGTCCGGCGGACAGAAGCAGCTGCTCTGTCTTGCTGCGGTCACGGTTATGCAGCCGCAGCTTCTGCTTTTGGATGAACCGACTTCTCAGCTTGACCCTATTGCGGCGGGCGAGTTTTTCAACACGCTCAAGCGCATTAATTCCGAACTCGGAACAACCGTCATCATCACCGAACACCGACTTGAAAACCTTTTTCCCATGGTTGATCGCGTTGTCTTCATGCGGAGCGGGAGCATTGTTTCGAACTGTTCTCCCGCCGATGCCGCAGAGAAACTGCGGGGTGATGATGAGTTTTTCAGCGTTCTGCCTTCCTCCGTTCGCATTTTTGCAAAAACACACCAAAACGGGCAAAATCTTCGCGGCGCACCGCTTGAAGTTCGCAGTGCCCGTGATTACCTTTTGAATAATTTTTCGTTGGATTCCTGCCGATACAATGCTTCGGAAAACCGAATTTCGGCTTCCGCAAAGGCTGAATCAAGCAAAAACAGAAAAAACACCGAAACAGTTATATCCGTTCGGGAAGCATGGTTCCGATATGAAAAAGATTCCAAAGACATACTGTGCGGTATGAATTTCGATGTTCATGCAGGCGAGCTTACCTGCATCGTCGGCGGAAACGGCGCCGGCAAAACCACCGCCCTTATGACCGCAGCAGGTGTTTTTGCCCCGTATCGCGGAAAAGTCAAATACCGCGGAAAGCCGATTTCAACATTTCGGAAGGATAAAGGCTCAGCGGGAAAGATCGGAGTTCTTGTTCAAAACCCGCTCTGCTGCTTTGTTATGGATTCCGTTGCCGAAGAGTTGGAAGCGGCTGCCAAAGCATATAAGCTTCCGCGCTCCGGAATCGAAGAGGTTATCGACATTATGCAGCTTCAAAGCGTCCTTGGCAGCAATCCGTATGACATAAGCGGGGGTGAATTGCAGCGCGCTGCAATTGCAAAGCTGCTCCTGCCCAAACCCGAAGTCATTTTCCTTGACGAAGCGACCAAAGGCATGGATGCTTTCTTTAAGGCTGAATTCGGAGCCTTGCTGCGTCGGCTTGCGGCGCGCGGGACGGCAATTGTTCTTGTTTCGCATGATATTGAATTCTGTGCCGAATTTGCAGACAGATGCGCAATGTTTTTCAACGGAACCGTTATTGCGGAAGGCACGCCGCATGAGGTTTTCCTCGGCAACAGTTTTTACACAACATCCGCCTGCCGCATTTCCCGCGGAATAATCCCCGATGCGTTGACTTCGGAACAGGTCATTGATTACGCAAACCGCTGCGAAAGGAAGAAAAACGATGCCTGACAAGCAATCTGCCGCCTTGGAAACAAAAAACGAACGATCGGAATCAAAGCCGAACAATGCAAAGCGGTATAAGACTGAAAAGGCCGAGCTTCGCCGGCGTATTGTTTCGATCGTGCTGCTGCTTGTGTTTGTTCCCGCCGTTATTGCAGTCGGAATGCTTGAATTTAACGATCGTTATTATTATATCACCGCATCACTCATAATCATTTGTTCATTTATTCCGTTCCTTATGTTATTTGAAAAGCGACGCCCGCGTGCGCGTGAGCTTGTTGTGATTGCCGTAATGACCGCACTCGGTGTTGCAGGACGCGCCGCATTCTATATGCTTCCGCAATTCAAGCCCATTGCTGCAACAGTAATCATCACAGGCGTTTCACTCGGGTGCGAGGCCGGTTTCATTACGGGTGCATTAACCGCATTTGTATCCAACATGTTTTTCGGGCAAGGTCCGTGGACACCGTGGCAGATGTTTGCACTCGGGCTGCTGGGATTCATCTCCGGGCTGGTCTTCCGCAAGGATATCAGAACAAAAACTCAGCGTGCACTACTGTGCCTTTACGGTGCATTATCAACCTTTTTCATCTACGGCGGCATCATGGATTCGGCATATGTCCTTATGGCGGGTTCGGAACCGACGTTGGCGGCATTGCTTGCAGCATATGCTTCGGGGCTGCCGTTCAACCTTATTTTTGCCGGTGCAACGGTGGTTTTTCTTTTGGTGCTGACGCGCCCGATACTCAATAAACTGCGCAGAATCAAGAAAAAATACGGATTGCTCACGGGCTGAACGCTTCACGCATTGCCTGCTTAAAAAGCAAAAGAATCACCCGCTCCGCTAATTGAAAAGCACCCCATTTGTTAAACATTATAATGTTAACAAGCGGGGTGCTTTTTGTTATTTGATTGATTTTTCGTCAGCTGAACAGTGTAAAATCAATCTGTTTTAATTCATGCTTGCGGAATTCAGATTACATAACACCGATTGCCATGCGCATTACCGTTACGGCATCCGAAAGGTTTACGGTGCCGTCACCGTTGACATCGGCAAAAGGCAGGTACTGTTCGGGAATGTGAGTCAAATCAAGCGCGTGGCGCATGATTGCGACTGCGTCCGCAATGGTAACTCTGCCGTCACCGTCAACATCGCCCATGATACCGTTTGCAGTGTAAACAGCGGTTACGGTGCTGTCGGCGGATACGTTTTGATAGATTCCTTCCCAATGGCTGAAGGTGTAACCCTCATGCACGGGCGGAGTGGGCAAATTCGCAGAGCCGCCTTCGGGAACGGAAACTTCGGAAATGACGCTGCCGTCAACACCGTCAATGAAAGTGACCGTGTAATACTCTCCGTTATATACCGGTTCGATCTTTACATTGTCAACATAAACGCAGTCGTCATATTCATCGCACATATCGTCTTTTTCATATTTCCAGCCAACAGTGTAATAATCTGAAGCGGAAACTTCGAATCGTACAGAGCTCCAAGGAGTTTGACCCGAAGCAACTTTTTGCGTAAGCCCATTGAGTGTGAGGCTAACTCTGTCTCCGTACATTTCGCTGCTTGTTTTCCAATCAAACGAAATCACCGAGCCTGCTTCAAGATATCCCATGTCAATCGTGAATTCGGTTTCAGTCAGGCGCATACCTGCAATATCGCTGCGCACGCAGTTGCGGCCGCTGTCGGTGACAACAACCCAAGGATGAGCATAGTCGTTGACAAAGCTCCTGTTTTCGCCGGGTGCGTTGACTGCCGCATTGAACTGAGCGGGGTCGCCCGGCGCAACGGGAGGAACATAATCTTCAACATAGGAAACATTATCGACCCATGAGGTAACAGCATTCACAACTTCGCTTTCATCATAGGCAATAAAATCCCAAGAGAAGTAATAATCACCGTCCTGCGGGATTATATACGCGCAGTTCTCCCAATTGGTTGTTCCGCTGATCTGTTCAACAATCGCCTGATTGATGCGGAAAACAAGCTTATCGATGCTGATCGAGCCGTATTCGCCGCCGACGGGAAGCCCCTGCGTTACAATTTTCCAATCAAAGCAGACTGCATCGCCCGCCTTTGCGTTGCGAATGATGGTATAGAGCACCTGATGACGCTCTGACCTTCCGACTGTTGATTTTACGCTCAACCTGCCGTTTTCGCTTGTGTCAATCGCCCACGGATTGAGGGGATCGTTCATGAAATGCAGCGTGCTGCCGACTGCATTAACAGCTGCATCCAACTCGTCGGCCTGTGCGCCGGGATCATAGGGTGCGGGCTGAGTTCCCGTGATGGAGATGTTATCGATCGAACCGCAGTCGCTGCCGCTTGACATACTGCTGTCCTTTGAATAAACCCAGCGGAAGGTATAATTTCCGTTTGCGGGAACGGTGTAGGTCTTTGTTGTCCAATTTGCGGTGCCGCTGATTCTGTCAACTCGGTTCTCGTTGGCATAGAAGCTGAGCCAATCGTAATTGTTTTCGCTTGAAACCATCCAGTCGAAGGAAAGCACCTGACCTGCCGTAAGGCCGTTAAACACAGCCTTTATCGTTGTGGAGCTGTTACTTGCATCCTGCGTTGCGGACTGCATATAAGTTCTGCCGTTGTCGCTGCGAACGACCCACGGAGCGTTGCCGTCGTTCATGAAGGTCAAATTGCTGCCCTGGGCATTCAGTGCGGCATTCATTGCCTCCGTATCAGGCACTTCGGGAAGGCTTATCTGAACATTGGGCACCGGGAAAATGCTCGTGAGCGAATATCCGAACCCGCCGCCGATTGCGCCGATTTCTTCGGATTCACCCGTTTGGGGATCGATTCTGAGCAGGATGCCGAAATTGCCTGCGGGAATGTTGCGGAAAGCAACACCGAAAAGGCAATTGCCCTGCGGATAATACGTCACGGCGGTGAGCTGTTCGACTCCGGGGAATACGCTCTGCCCGAGTTCGCGAACGATGCTGCCGCTTGTGTTGATGATGAGGCCGTGTCCGCCGTTATGTGCAGTGGTGTAGAACTGTCCGCCGCCGATATATGCAAACTTGTTGATGCAGGCAACTTCAAGTTCGGAAAGGTTTGCAACTTCGGTCAGTGCGCCGGTGCTGCGATTTACGGTCATGATGAGCTGATCCGCCGTTTCATCCTCCTGCACCATTGCATAGAGGGTGTCGGTATCGGCTGCGTAAGTCAGGTCAACAACGCTGTAATCCATGTGGTTGCCGCCGACTTTTGTCGCGCTCCACGTTGATGCATTGGTGTCGATGGTGTAAAGATCATCGGCAGTGGTAACATCTGCATCATCGGTGTAGGTGTGTGCAAAAGCATAAATCGTTGTTCCGATAATCTCGGCTGCAAAGGAAATCTTGCTGCCAAGGTTCAGTTTTGACTGAACTGCAGAAGGATTTTCGGAATTGAAACCGATAAAATTATAGGGCTTTGAAGGTTCTGCCACGCCGTTTGTAAGTTTCCAATCGGCAAAACCGAACAGCGTCACGCCGGCGTTGTCCGTCGGCTGCTGTCCGTTCTCTGTGGGGGTTTCCGTCGCTGCGGCGGAAAATGCTGCGGGCATAACGGTGAAAACCATCAGAAACGCCAGCAGTGCAGCGAAAAGCTTTTTCATGGTACTTGCTCCTGTTTCGTTTTGTGCATGTTTGTCTTTGCAGGCAGCCATGCCGCATAAATTATATCACTGCAGTGCGGCAATAGCAATTATTTTTTGGACATAACGCGGCAAATTTTTAAATTTTCCGTATAAGCGGCACTGTAAGTTCCGCAGTTGAAAATAAAGAGCGGGCGGCACTCTGCCGCCCGCCCTTTTCTGCAAGTGTAGGAAAACTTTACAGCTAATCTCACTGCCGGGTTTTACGTTCACTGAGCTTTGATTGCTTCAAGCCGGTCGAAAGACAGTGCAAATCCCTGTTCTGCCGTTTTCGAAACAGTTTCGCCGTTGGCTGCATACAATGCCTGTGTATTGTTCAAAAGCCAAGCCCCGTTTTCAACAATTTGGCTTCCGCTGAGGAAGAAAACATATTCCGAACCGACTTCAATTTCGGGACTGTCTTCATATTGGTAAACGGTATCCTCAGTTTCTCCTCCCAAAAGCATTACTTTAAGCACATCTCCGCTGCTTGCTGCACCGGAGTAGCTTTCCTGCACGCGAACCTCATAGACTGTCACAACAGTCTGCTCGTTGTCCTGCCCTGCTTCTGCGGATTCTGCGCCGCTTTCCGGAATACGAAGAGACATCGATTCATATCGCTCGGACAGCACAGTTCCGTATACGACATATTCTGCGTGAGCCGAAAGATCATCAACTGACGTATATTCCGGATAATCTGCGGAACAGACAATCGTTTTTTTATCCTGTTTCTGTGAAGCACTGCCGCCTGTTTGCAGGTTGTCGTTTGTTTTCCCTTTTGAACCGCAGGCAGCCGTTGTTAAAACTAACATTGCCGCCAGAAGCACAACACACAGCGTTTTGAATGGTTTCATGTTTATTTGCCTCCATTTTTATTATATTTCGCAACTACATTCGCTATATCGTATGCAGTTGGAGAAATCATTATATTTCGGTTTCTTGTGTACTTCATTATTGAATCCTGCTCCGTTACAGGATTGTCTGCAAGCCAAATCGTATGACCCAATTCATGCACCAAAACGCTCTGTATGAAATTCGCTAAATTTCCTGTCGAAGCGTCCCTTGTTATTGTTCTTGAATTCAACTCAATCTTAAATCTTGTTAACTCACTCCCCGACCTTTCTAAAGCATACGTAATGCCATAAGCATCGTAATCATATTGGCTAACATAAATTCTGTTTGTCGAGCTGCTCGATGTATAAAAGTTTATCGGCGCGGATGAATTATTCCAATTATATCTTGACTGGTTCACCGCCGCTTGCCATGTACCGTTAAAGCTATACGGATAGACATATATCGACTTGTTTGCCGTCCCATATGGAAGATACTGTCCTTCTTTGTACATAATATGTAATTCAGGTTTGTTGGGCGATGCTGCATCGGACGAATAAAACGTTGTCCAATGTGATGTGGTCGATTCTACATCGTCCCTAAGAACAAAACCGTAATTTTTATACGTGCCAGCATACCAACTCCTTACAATGTCAGTTACATAGATTTTGTACCAATCATTTGAAGCTTGATACGTGCCTGAGGATACATTAACCGTGTTATATCTCGGTCTGTTTTCCCACGTTAATGTGCTCGGAGTCCAGTGTTTGGTTACGCGATATGCCTTAACCTCCGGAGTGCTGCCGCTGTGATATTTTATGTTCATGTATGCCGCCGATATGCTATCAGCCGTTATAAAGGACGGAAGGTCGAATTTAATGTACGTTCTTCTGAGTTCATATGTCTCATCATGTCCGGTTCTGAGCCAGTTCTGCATATAGTAGTTGGCTGTTGGATAGCGACTTGATACAAACGTATCTTTCGTTTTGTTCGCTCCGGTTACCATCACAGAGGGATCAATCAGTACAGGAAATACCCTTTCCGTATCATCAAGATAATCTGAAGTGAATGCAACTTTAATGGTTGTTTTTTGGTCACTTACTTTCTCGACGATATACTCCATTTTGTCAGTAAATTTACCTGCCGAGTCCACAGCAAACAGTGATCCAAACTCGAACACCTGTTTCCCTTGTCGGTTATATACGCATAACCTATCACTGTTATTTTTCTTTATGGTGTAATTCGATGTGTCAACCTCAAACAGATACTCTGACGGCGCACTCAAATCTTTCAATATAATGTATTCCTTTACGCAATCATTTTGAACCGAATAAACAAAATCCGTATGCTCCCGTGCTTCGGAATATGTTATGCAACTGTCGGATCGCAAGTCAAAGTCTTTAAATTTGTATGTGTTTCCTTTTGTTCCTGTCCTAACAGTTTTTGCTGTTGAATCAACCAAGGAAAACGCAAGCGTTTCATCGCCCGACTTTATCAGCAGACTCGGTTTTTTATCCGAAAAATAGACCTTAACCGAGTTTGCAGCATTTGTGAACTTATATAAGTTCGCGTTGTTTCTGTATTCAACAGGTTCAACTGTATTGTCGATTTTCGTATAGTTGCCGTTTTCATCTTGAAAATACTTGTCCTCTGCATAAACAACGCATTCGTATGTTCCATCCGATAACAAGTATGTGTCAGAATTTGACTTCCTCATTTCAGGAACTTCGGTTACGCGTTGTTTCTCGTCCCGACTCGAACTGCTGATTTTATCAGCCGATACAAACGCGGGACTGTAACAAGTCAGCATCATTATAATGCTCAGCAAGATTGCTAACGCCCTTCTCATCATTATTGACCTCCCTACAACATCCAAATTTGAGATATATAAGCTATCATCAACTTCATTATAACACACAATATTCATTTGTCAACGGCTTTGCGCATTTTTTTAAAAAAATTTTTCGGTATTTATGCGGTAATTTTTTCGGCATTCGAACAAATGCAATATCTCCGCAGACTCAATATATTTATAATATCCCAAAGGGCTCCTATTTATTCGGATTTGAACACATCGTTTCGCCCTCCGCGACAGGATGCGGCAAAAAAAGCGGCAAAACGGACTTGCCGCCGCATTCCGACTGTGCTAAACTAACAGCAGTAATCTGCGGAGGAGGAATCCCGAACATGGATAAACCGAATAAAACCGATAATGCGGAACAACCTGCCGAAACAGCGGATACAGAGGGCGGATTGACAGCCGAAAAACCGCGCAGCAGACGCAGAAAAACTTCGATTGCACACATTGCAACCGTGTGCGGCAGTGTTTACACCGGCGGCAAAACTGCAAAAGACATAAAAAAGCAGGCTGAGCAAAGCGCGATCACGGTCGATGACGCTGAAATTATTGAGATACCGGAACCTGTCGAATTGTATGAAACGGATTGTCTCCGTGAACCTGAGGACAGTGAAGATGCCTCGCCTTACGATCCGCTTTCGGCAGTCTGCCTGAACGGCAGGCGTTCCGTTGAGGAACTGATGGAGACAGGTAACCTGTCGGATATTGACAGACTTCGCGGGATTGTTGTTTGTGAGGAACGTCCTTTGAATAAGAAGCGCGAATACGCAAACAGGCTTACCGAGCTTTTGGGAGGCACACTGCATATGCTTCCGCCCGTTCGCAGCGGCAATGATGTTTGGAAAATGCTGTTTGATGAGATTCCTTCGGTTTTTGTTGTCAGCGTTTCTCTTCCCGATATTGATGCGTTCGCGCTGATAAACACCCTTCGGCAGAGCAAGCTGTGCCGCAATGCACGTTTTTTTGTTTGTGCGCCTAAGATGACGAAATCACTTATCGGAATCAGCCGCAATGAAAAGATTGACGGACTGCTTTCGTTTTCTGCCCCTGTCGAACAAACGGCCGCAGCTATAATCGAAAAATGTCTTGACTATGAGAAAAAACGCGGCAAATCGGATCTTGAAGCACTTGAACAGGCAATAAATAACCCCGCGTTTTTCAGCGAGCTGGACGAACAGAAGCGTCGATATGCAATGGTGACCGATTCCATATTGCTGCCGCTCGGGCTGCAAAACGAGCATCGCGGCACGGAATTTCTGCGGCTGCTTGTCTGTATGCGCATATTCGGAGTCGATGCGGATCTCAAACGCATGTATGAATACGTTGCAATGTATTATCACTCCACTCCGGCCGCGGTTGAAAGAGCAATTCGCTATTCCATCGAGTGTGCATGGGAGGGCGGGAATCTCTATATGCAATATGAACTTTTCGGCAACACAACGGATTCCGCAAAGGGTAAGCCGACAAATGCCGAATTCATCGCCACCATCGTTCAGCACATTCGGAACAGACTGCGGCACGGCAGCGCGGCCCCGCAAGCATTTCCGATGTACGAACATGATGAGCAATGACTGAATTCTGCCTTTTTTTGCCGCAGAAATTCTCCATTGTTTTAACTTGAGTTAATGTTTTTTTAATGATTCTGCGTTATACTGTATGCAGGCGGATCGACGGGATCCGGTCCGCAAATTTCTGTCCGGAGGCAACGAAAAGTGCTTGAAATAAAAAAAGTTTCCAAACAATATAAAACCGGCGATCTTGTTCAGAACGCACTGAGCAGCGTTAGCCTTGAATTCCGCAGCAATGAGTTTGTTGCGGTTTTGGGCCCGAGCGGTTCGGGCAAAACAACTTTGCTCAACATCATCGGAGGGCTTGACCGCTATGACAGCGGCGACCTTGTTATCAACGGTGTTTCCACAAAACAATACACAAGCCGCGACTGGGATACTTACAGAAACCATACCGTCGGGTTCGTTTTTCAGAGTTACAATTTGATTCCGCACCAATCCGTGCTTTCAAACGTTGAGCTTGCACTGACACTTTCCGGCGTATCAAAGCAGGAGCGGCGCAGACGCGCATGTGAAGCGTTGGAACAAGTCGGGCTCAAAGGACAGGAGCATAAGCGGCCGAACCAAATGTCCGGCGGACAGATGCAGCGCGTTGCCATTGCACGTGCGCTTGTTAATAATCCCGATATTTTACTTGCGGATGAGCCCACCGGTGCACTTGACAGCGAAACCGGAACCCAAGTTATGGAGCTGCTGAAAAAAGTCGCAAAAGACCGCCTTGTCATAATGGTTACACACAATGCCGAACTTGCGGAGCAGTATGCAACGCGAATTGTGAAGCTTCATGACGGGCAGATTTTGAGCGATACAAACCCCGTGAGCAATGACGAACGAACTTTGACGAAAGAAAAAGAACGCGGGGCGGGCAGCACTTTTGATAAAAAACAAAAGAAAAAACGGACTTCCATGTCCTTTTTTACCGCGCTCTCGCTGAGTTTAAACAACCTTTCAACGAAAAAGGGCAGGACTTTTTTGACCTCTTTTGCGGGTTCGATAGGCATTATCGGCATTGCATTGATTCTTGCGCTTTCAACCGGCATTCAGAACTATGTCAATGCAATCCAGAAAGACACTTTGACCTCCTACCCTATCACAGTCGAACGCGAACCGAACGATTTCATGAGCATGCTGACGGCAGCAAACGAAAAGACGGACGATGAAACACTGAAAAGCCGTGATGCGGATTCAGTTTACTCCGATCCGCGGCTCTACAAAATGCTGAACGCAACCGTTTCGGATGGAGACGAAGTAAATGACCTTGCATCGTTTAAAAAGTATATTGATTCGGAGCTTGATGCTTCAACCGCAAAGACCGATCTTCGAGAATATGTAAGCTCCGTGCGGTACGGCTACGGGCTTACCGTCAATGCGTATGTCATCGGCACGGACGGGAAATATCACAGTACGGATATGACCTCCGCATTGTTTGCCGATGATGAAACATCCGAAGGCGACAAGGGCGTCAGTATGATTAACATGATGACCTCCCGCATGGGAAACATGAATCTTTGGGACGAAATCCTTTCCGGAGCGGACGGCGCACTCGTTTCCGAGCTTGTTTTGAATCAATATGAGCTTGTTGCGGGCGAATGGCCGAAGAGTGCCAACGATATTGTGCTTGTTATTGATAAAAACAACGAAGTATCCGACGTTGCTTTCTATGCTCTCGGGCTTATGGACACCGCCGAAATCACAAGGATTTTTAACTCCGTTCTTAAGGGCGAGGAAATCGTGACGGATACACGCTCCGCAAAGTTTGAAGAGCTTATCGGCACCAAATTCAAGCTGATATTGAATTCAGATTATTACTCAGAATCGTATTCTACCGATGAAAACGGCGGTTCATGGAAATATATCGGCGATGACGCCGCCGCAATGGAGCTTGTTATCAAAAACGGACTCGATCTGCGGCTTGCAGGTATTATTCGCCCGAACGACAACAAGGCTGCTTCAGTAAACGGAGTTTTCGGCTACACTTCCGCCCTTTCCGACTATATAATTCAGAAAACGAACGAAAGTGAAATTGTCCGCGAACAGAAATCCCCGGAAAACGTGAATCTTGATGTGTTAACCGGACTTCCTTTCACTTTGGACTCCGAAAACGAACTGTCGGCAGACAAAAAGGCGGAAGAAGTTACCGCTTATTTTGCATCCCTTACGGACATGCAGAAAACGGAAATCTACAAAAAAATCATTGCCGAACCCGAGCAGGCGGAGCTTGATGCAGTTGTTGAGGAATACATGGCAATGTATCCGACGCGTGAATCAATGGTTCAGCTTGCGGCGGCAACATACGGGTTTGATGTTGCCACTGCGGAGGAATATCTTTCCGACTATACGGACGAAGAGCTTCGGACTTTGATGCGTGAACAGCTTGTTTCTGCCGTAAAAAAGAAATATGCCGACAAAGCCGAAGCCGAAATCATGCAGATTATTTTCGAACATTCCGCACCGAACGATCTTTTCGGCACGGCCGGATATGCCGCAGTTGCGGATATTTTTGATAAAACAATTGCAAACGACACGAGTGTTGACAAGCTTGCGGAATACTATGATAAATTCATGCCGTCAAAGGTTTCCGGAACAACGCTTGACGAGGCACTTGAAAAACTCGGCGCAGTTGATCCCGATTCGCCCAAAACCGTTAATTTGTATGCTGCAACATTTGAGGATAAGGAAGCTATCGCTGACAACATTGCGGAATACAACCGGAATGCGGACGAGGATAAGGCTATTGAGTACACCGATTATGTTGCGCTGCTTATGTCCGGAGTTACAACAATGATCGACGCCGTTTCGTACGGGCTTATCGCGTTTGTTGCAATCTCTCTGGTTGTATCCTCAATTATGATAGGCATAATTACCTATATCTCAGTGCTTGAACGCACGCAGGAAATCGGTATTCTGCGCTCCATCGGCGCATCAAAACGCGATATTTCATCCGTGTTCAATGCCGAAACGCTGATTATCGGTTTTTGTGCGGGTGCGATCGGAATAATTGCATCAATGCTGTTGTGCATCCCGCTGAACCTTATCGTTCGGTCGCTCACAGGCATCGACACGCTGACGGCCGTCCTTCCGTGGCGTGCCGGCATAATACTGGTTCTGATAAGCATGATTTTGACACTTATTGCGGGCATCATACCCTCGCGAATTGCGGCGAAGAAGGATCCCGTTGCCGCGCTGAGATCGGAATGAAACAGCGCTGTTTACTTTTTGCCTTTTGATTTAAAATAAAATAAAATAAAAATATCGCGGCTTCCGTAAACGAGGCCGCGATATCTTTATTCTGTGCCGAGTTTTGTCATGCGGAATATGTATTCAGCATATCGTGATTATCCGCCGTTCGGATAATCACCGAACGTATTCTTATTCGCCGAAATACCTGTTCAGAAGGCCTGCGAAAGCCTTGCCGTGACGGGCTTCGTCACGCGCCATTTCATGAACGGTGTCGTGAATTGCATCAAGGTTAAGAGCCTTTGCGCGCTTTGCCAGATCGGTCTTGCCTGCGGTTGCGCCGTTTTCGGCTTCGACACGCATTTGAAGGTTCTTTTTGGTGCTGGAAGTTACAACTTCGCCGAGAAGTTCTGCAAACTTTGCAGCATGCTCAGCCTCTTCATAGGCTGCTTTTTCCCAATAGAGACCGATTTCGGGATAACCTTCGCGGTGTGCAACCCTTGCCATTGCAAGGTACATACCGACTTCGGTGCATTCGCCTGCGAAATTTGCACGCAGATCCGCCATAATATCCTCGGGTGCGCCCTGTGCAACGCCGACGACATGCTCTGCCGCCCAGCTCATTGTTTCGGACTGCTCAATGAACTTTTCTGCGGGTGCACCGCAAACGGGACATACTTCGGGAGCGGAATCGCCCTCATGAACGTAACCGCATACTGAACATACAAACTTTTTCATACTTTTATCCTCCAAAGATTTTTATTTTTTGCGGCACGCGCCGCCGGTCAGCATTTTATGCTCGTTTTTGATTATTCTCCCTTTTCTTCTTCTGTCTGCATTCATTGCAGATATAGAAAAGGTTGAGTGTGTAGGAAACAATTTCTTCGCCGATTCTGCTGCTGAAATATGATTTCAGGTCGCCCGGGTCACAGTCGGCAACCCTGCCGCATTCGATACACTGCATGTGTTCATGCGGGCGAATGGTCTTGTCGTATCTGTCCGGCTCACCGGCAACGGGAATGTGAAGGATCTCTCCGGCATCGACCATGAGTTTCAGATTCCGATAGACAGTTCCGAATGCAATGGACGGCATTTCGGCCTTTGCCCTTGCATAAATCATTTCGGCTGTCGGGTGATCGTCCGCCCGTTGTATGATGTTGTAAATCAACTGTCGCTGCCTTGTCATTCACGCCTCCTTAGGAATGATTCCTGTTATTATTATACCACCGATTTATGCCGTGTCAAGCATTAAATCTCATTTCTAAAAATATATTAAAAGCGCGGCCCTCATGACCGCGCCGATGTTCGTTTTCGAAAATTCAATTTCGCAAGCTGTTGAAACGATTTGATTAATCTTGCGGAGTGTTCGGTTCGAATTCAAACCAGCGGACGAAAAACTCTCCGCAGCGATGCATTCCGCAGCTTTCGGCAGTGCGCACCGAAGGTATGTTTTCTTCCGCACACTCCCATATTATTTCATTCTCGCGTTCTCGTGCAGATTCAATTGCGGTGCGCAGCAACGCCGATGCAATGCCGCGCCGTCGATATTCCGCTTTTGTATCCGCACCGACTATGCAGCAGCCGTTGTATTCTCCGTTTGAAATTATGTTTCCGCAGATGTTTTCGCCCTCAAGCACAAAAAAGGCAAAACCATGTTTCAAAAAATCCGCGAAGCTTTTGTAGCTTTCCAAAATTTCGGGAAGATAAGCCCCTGCAAACTCGGCATTTTCGCGCAGGAAGCTTTCCGAGGCACGCCGAATGCGCATCGGCCGCCCCTCCGCCGCATGAACGAACGGCATTTCCGCCGCGCTGTATTCTTCTGCCGTGCGATAAACAAGCTGTTTCTGTTCGAACAGCTCTTTGTCGAAAAAAACAACGCGCATCATATCCGAAAGCGCTTCCGTGTCGGCGGAATATGCAAATTCACTCAGTTCGAATTCATCTTTTGCCAATGGAAATACTTTGTTCTCAAAAAACAGACGGAAAGCGGCATATTCCTCCGCCGTTTGCAGCGGAGTTCCCATTATCTGGAATCCGCCCAAAAGATAGCTGTATACGACCGCAAGCCGCGGTGCCGTCGGATCATCCGTCCAAACAAGTCCCCGCGTATTTCCGTTCAAAATGCTGAGATAGTGTATGCTGCTCTTTTCACATTTAAGTTTTTCGGCAAGTTTTGCGCCGCGCTTCGGCTCCTGCCGCATGTTTAATGCATTCAATCCGTTCATAGTTCGTATCTTTTTCCGCTTTCAGCTGCGGGTTTGTTATTCTTTCAAAGCATATCCTGCGGGTTGACTTCAATGCCGCGATAGCATTCATCCGCGCAGCCGTCGCTGAAGGCATATATTGCATTGATTGCTGCTGCTGTATTTGCAGTGCGAACCAGCTTAATTATAACCGCATAGCGGAACAGCCCCTCCCTGCGGCGAATCGGCGCGGCACCCGCGAGTGCGAAAACAAGCTCATTTTCCGCGTTTGCGGGTTTTAATGCAGTTAAAATGGTTTTTGTCACGCCGTTTGCAAACCTTTCCGCCGCATCCGCCGCCGCGTTTTCATCGGCACAGGCGAATTGCGCCCGCACAAATACCGCAAACGGAGGGAACAGCGTCCGCAGTCGGTCTCCGATTTCGAGATTATAGAATGTTTTATAATCATGCTTCGTGCAGAGCCGTATTGCGCGGTGTCCCGGCGCATTGGTCTGAATCACAACGCGCCCCTCTTTATCGGCACGGCCGGCACGACCCGCGACCTGGGTCAAAAGCTGGAACGTACGTTCGCTGCTGCGGAAATCCGAATGGAAAAGTGTTGAATCAGCAAACACGACGCCGACAAGCGTCACATTCGGAATATCAAGCCCCTTTGCCACCATTTGCGTGCCGATAAGCACATCAGCCTCGCGCCGCGTGAATGCATCAAGTATATCCCGATGTGCGGTTTTGCCGCTTGTTGTGTCCATATCCATTCTCAAACAGCGCACATTCGGAAACACAAGTTTCAGCTGTTCCTCAACCTGCTGAGTTCCGATTCCCGTGTATTTGATGTACTCCCTGCCGCAGGACGGACAGGTTTTCGGCATTTTATAATTCGCCCCGCAATAGTGGCAGCGGAGTGACTCATCAAACCTGTGATAGGTCAATGCAACGTCGCAGTTCGGACAGGTGAACACAAATCCGCACGCGCGGCATTCGGCATGGGATGAATACCCGCGCCTGTTGAGAAACAGAATCGCCTGTTCGTGCTTTTCAAGGCATTCTTTCAGCCGTTTTATCATCAAGCCCGAAAAAATGCTGTTGTTCCCGCTCAAAAACTCCTCGCGCATGTCAACAATATCAACTTTCGGCATCGGCACACCGTTTATTCTGTTCGGCATCTCAAGCAGTATGTACCTGCCCCGCTTTGCACGATAATATGTTGTGAGCGACGGAGTCGCACTGCCGAGAACAAGTTTTGCACCGCAGAGTTTGACCCGACGCAGCGCAACCTCGGCAGCGGAATACTTTGGAGTAATTTCGGAGTAATAGCTCGGCTCATGTTCTTCATCAATTATGATAATACGCAGATTTTCCACCGGCGCAAACACTGCTGACCTTGCGCCGACAACGACCCTTGCCTTGCCGAAGCGTATCCGCCGCCATTCGTCAAAACGCTCACCGTCGCTCAAATGACTGTGCAGAACGGCAACATTGTTTCCGAATCTGCTCCTGAATCTGTCCGTCGTCTGCGGTGTCAGAGATATTTCCGGGACAAGAACAATTGCGCCGCCGCCGTTTTCAAGCACGTTCGCAATTGCCTGCATATAAACTTCGGTCTTTCCGCTCCCCGTGACACCGTGAAGAAGCAGACAGCTTCCGGCATCGGCGGATTTGATTTTTTCAAGTGCGTTTTGCTGCGCCGGAAGAAGCGGCAGCGGCTCCGTTAACTGAATATCTCTGTTTGCAAAAGGATTTCGATAGGTTTCGCGCCCTTGTTCAACAAGAATGCCCTTTTTAACAAGTGCGGCAACAGCTGCGCCCGCACCGGGCACGAACGCATTCATATCGCTTGCGGAAAGCTCCGCTCGGCCCGATAAAAGCAGAGAAAAAACTTCAAACTGCTTCGGCGCACGCGGCGTTCCGTCTTTTTTCAGCATTGAAGCACGCACTGCTTCAATATCAAGATTGTCCGCAATGTGCAGAGTGCGCACTTTTTTTTCTTTAACTTTTGAACCGCGCAGCACGGCGGGAATCATGACCCGCAGTGCAATATGTTATGCGCCGAAAGGCGGGGGATGGATTTAAGCTCACGCTCCGTTCCCGGTTCATCGACAAGTTCAAGCACAAAGCCCTCAATCGGTCGGTTCCCACGCCCGAACGGAACGATAACGCGCTGCCCTTCGCACAGACTGATTTCTTCCGGAACGGCATAAGTAAACAGCCTGTTTACATTGGCATTTGAAATATCAACTATTACCCTTGCAAACATGCTGTTCACCCCCGCCTTTCGGCGCATAACATATAAAGCTTGATTTGAATGTTCCGCAGTTACGGATTATTTTTCGGAAGTCTGATAGTATTCGGCAGGATACCTGACGCAGAGCTCGCCGTTGTACAGTTCGTCAACAGCCTTTGCAACAGGCTTTTTGTCGGATGATTCTTCCTTTGAAACAAGCAGCTGCCTTGCGCGCTTTGCAACGGCTGTTACAAGCATATAGCGACAGCCCGCGATGTTTTCCAGTTCAACAACCGGCGGATGGTTCATTTGGTGACTCATTATGTTACCTCCAACAGTAAGTATTCAATAAATTTAACGCTCAATTTAAAACTATTATACGATTATCATGCGGCCCGCCCTCCGCAGCACCGTTCGTCACTCGGAGAAAGTTTCGCCGAGCAGCGCGGGCAAAAGTTCGCGGTTATATTCGGGAGTGCATCCGACGGCATTGAGTATGCATTCGATATTTTGAACGGCCGACTCAATTTCATCGTTCACAACAACATAGTCGTATTTCGGAATGTATTCAAGCTCCGTTCTTGCCTCTTCAAACCTTCGGGCAACCGCTTCGGGAGTCTCCGTCCCTCTGCCCACAAGCCGCCTGTGCAGCTCCGCCAGTGAAGGGGGCGCAATGAAAATCGTTATTGCGTCGGGGCAATTGTTTTTAACGTGCATTGCACCTTTGACATCGATATCAAGCAAAACGCTTATGCCTTCGCTGCGCTTTGATTCAACGTAGCTTTTCGGCGTGCCGTAGTAATTTTTTCCGAACACACGCATGTATTCAAGGAATTCTCCCTGTTCTATCATTGCATCGAATTCCTCGGTTGTTTTATAAAAATAATTCACGCCTTCCGCCTCACCCTCACGCATTGCGCGGGTCGTTGCGGAAACGGAGAAGCAGATGTTGTCGTGTTTTTCAAGCAACCTGTTTGCAACAGTGCCTTTGCCGACGCCGGAAGGGCCGGAAATGACGATCAGCATGCCGCGTTTTTTCATCATAGTGTTTGTACCCTCTTTATTTCTTTTGATGCCATTGTGCAAACCGCACACAGCACTGCTGCCGAATTGCGGAACGAATGCCGAAACTCGGTTTTAGGTTTATTCAAAGTTCTGCACCTGTTCGCGCATCTTCTCAAGCTCGGCTTTGCCGTCGATAACAAGAGACGCAATTGTTTTATCGTTCGCTTTTGAACCGATGGTGTTGAACTCGCGATTCATCTCCTGAACGATGAAATCCAGTTTTCTGCCGACAGAACCACTGTTTTCAAGCAGTTCGCTATCACGATTTCTGTATCTATGATGCTTTCTGCGATTATTGCG